>Ga0213878_10000019_pt1 | contig 245880 bp, 230 predicted proteins | sample VelepicoBEBS_R02_FD_161053 | JGI IMG/M metagenome (GOLD analysis project Ga0213878, IMG submission 161053) | Vellozia epidendroides bulk soil microbial communities from rupestrian grasslands, the National Park of Serra do Cipo, Brazil - BS_R02 | ecosystem: Environmental > Terrestrial > Soil >... | reverse complement strand
CACCAGCGCCGATGGTACTGCTAACGCGGGAGAGTAGGCCGCCGCCAGTTTTTATTTTATTTTTAAAAATCCTTTATCTTTATGATAAAGGATTTTTTTTTGCTTTATACTTGCCGTACGAGGCCATCTATGATTTGAACGGGCTAAAGCCCGTCCCTATTGATGATGTACCGTTATTCATAACCGTTTTAAGATTAAATAACAGACTTATTATTTAATCTGGAGCCTTTCCTTATAGGAACTTAAATAAGGTATAAAAACAGGCTTATTTTAGCTTTGGAAATACCATCGTGCAGCTATGCCGTATTTAAAGAATCACTAAATATAAAAAACCGTTTCAAAGAAGAAACGGCTTAATTTTATTATTTTGACTTTTCAAATATTCTTACATACTAGGATCTCCATCAGGACATTTGAAATCATCACTGCAACCAGCACAAATTACAGTACCATTACAATAGTACATACAAAATTCTGGTTCAGGAAGATTAACACCTGCTCCGGAAATACTTTTTAACTGGTCTTTTCTTAGTTTTTTTAGATTTTTCATATTGTTTTAATTAAAAAATTGATACTAATGTAAATTTATATAAAATATTTTTAATTAACTCTATTGTTATATGTTAAAAATTAACTTTTAGAAAAGAAAAAAATAATGAGTTATGGTAATTTCCAGGTCCGGCGTGCTTATGGTGAACAGAAAAGGGCATTCTGAGGAGTTTATCCGTTCAGGTAAAGTCCATCCTATAAATAGAGCAAGTTATCCCTGAAATGAGGCTTGAAATATGAAAAGGAAATAGAATGTATTCATTACCCAGAAAATGAAAAGTAAAAAAAATAGCCAATAATGAATTATTGACTATTTGAATATTATTTCTTGATTAAGCCGAGTTCAATCAGTCTTTCATGTAGGAATTCTCCAGCTGTTGTATCTTCATACAATTTTGGATTGTTTTCGTCTACACAATTGTCCAAAGCATTTAAGGACATAGCACTGATTGGATGCATAAAGAAAGGAATTGAAAATCTTGATGTACTCCACAATTCTCTCGGTGGATTAACGACTCTGTGAATGGTAGATTTCAGTTTATTGTTGGTATGTCTTGAAAGCATATCTCCAACATTGATCATTAATTCATCCGGTTCTGCGATCGCATCGATCCATTCTCCGTTGTGGTTCTGAACCTGAAGACCTTTTCCCTGTGCTCCCATTAAAAGAGTGATAAGGTTAATATCGCCGTGTGCTGCTGCTCTTACGGCATCGTCCGGTTCTTCTGTAATTGGCGGGTAATGGATGGGTCTTAAGATAGAGTTTCCTTCTGCGATTTTATCATCAAAATAAAACTCATTTAAGCCCAGGTGAATAGCTAAAGCTCTCAATACATACTGTCCGGTTTTTTCAAGCATCTGAAATGCTTCTTTACCTACCTCGTTGAATTTCGGAAGTTCTTCAACGATTACGTTGTCGGGATACTCGGTTTTGTATTTTGAATCATCAGACAGGTATTGTCCAAAGTGCCAAAATTCTTTTAAGTCTCCTTTTTTGAAACCTTTTGCAGTTTCTTTACCAAATCCTACATAGCCTCTCTGGCCACCAATTCCTGGAATCTCATACTTTTGTTTCGTTTCCACTGGTTGGTCAAAAAAGTTTTTTACCTCTCCATACAATTCATCTACCAATTGATCATCAAGAAAGTGGCCTTTTAAGGCAACAAAACCAATTTCTTCATAAGCTTTTCCGATTTCATTTACAAATTTCTGTTTGCGTTCCGGGTTGTCCGAAAGGAAATCACGCAGGTCTACACTAGGTATTTTATCCATTTTTAGAAATTTACGAACAGCAAAATTACATATTTTTTAAATTAAATGATTTTAAAATCATTATTTATAAGTTAAATTTGCTGTATGAAAAAATATTCTTCTAAGAGAAGTATTCAGATACTTGCGCATCTTCTTCAGCAGTACGGAATTGCAGACATTGTAATTTCACCGGGATCAAGGAATGCTCCTTTGGCGATTCACTTTTCAGAAGTGGATAGTTTCAACTGTTTCAGCATTGTAGATGAAAGAAGTGCTGCTTTTGTAGCAATGGGAATGGCTAAAAGCGAAAAAAAACCTGTAGCAATTACCTGTACGAGCGGCTCAGCTGTAGTCAATTATTACCCTGCTGTTACAGAAGCTTTTTATCAGAATATTCCACTTTTGATACTGACTGCAGACCGACCGACTGACTTTGTTGATATTTTTGACGGGCAGACGATCAGGCAGAAAGATGTTTTTCATCAACATTCTTATGGTGATTTCCAGCTCCTGGAAGACAGTAAAGAGAATGCAGAAGATATTAATTTTGATATCATTAAGAAAGCAATTGAGCTTTGTTTTGAAAAGCAAGGTCCTGTACATATCAATATTCCCCTGGAAGAACCTTTATATGAGCTGGTTTCTGAACTTCCGTCTTTTCCGACGGTTGAGAAAACTATCAGACATAAGGAATACGAAATCCCTTCTAATCTGATTGCAGAGTGGCATACCTCTCAAAGAATCATGTTGTTGGTAGGAACAAGAGATTATAGCCCTGAACTGGAAAATCAGCTCACGCAATTAGTGAAAAATCACTCAGTTGTTGTATTAAGCGAAGCCAATTCAAATCTGTATCATGAGAAGTTTTTCAGACATATTGACCGTTTGATTTTTAATTTTACGGAGGAAGACTATAAAACATACGCTCCGGATCTTCTGATCACGGTAGGTCAGAATGTGGTTTCCAAAAAAGTAAAGCAGTTCCTGAGAAGCGCGCGTCCAAAACAACACTGGCACCTGGATGAAGTCTGGCAGCCGGATACCTATTTCTCATTAACTGAGAAAATTGAAATTAAGCCGGAAGTTTTCTTTTCAAAACTTTTAAAGTTCATTAACCTTGAACCCAGACCTTATTTCAATTTATGGGATGTTTTGAGAGATAAAAAAGATGCAAAACATGAACAGTTTTTGAATACTGTTGAGTTTTCAGATTTTTATTTTTTCAATAAGGCTTCACAGACGATTCCTGAAAATTATAATATTCATGTCAGTAATTCTTCCGGAATCAGGTATGCTCAGCTATTTGATTTTGGCAAGAGAAAAATGTATTGCAACAGAGGAACCAGCGGAATTGACGGGTCAACCTCTACTGCAATGGGATTCGCTATTAAAAATGCAAACCCTACCTTGCTGATAACAGGGGATCTAAGTTTCTTTTACGATATCAATGGTTTATGGAACCAGTATATACCACCATTTGTAAGAATTATGATCTTCAATAACGGAGAAGGGAATATCTTTAAAATCATTCCGGGACCAGGGAATGCAAATCCTAATACATTGGATGAGTTTATTGCAACCAAACATCGTAAAAATGCCGAGTATCTGGCTAAACATTTCGGATTCTCTTATGTGAAAGTAGAAGATGAAATGTCTCTGGACAGAGTCCTGGAAAACTTCTTCAAACCTGATGCACAGCCAAAAATCCTGGAAGTGAATACCCACGGAAAGAACAGTGCAGATGTATTGAAAGATTATTTTAATTTCCTGAAATAAAACTAAAGATCCAGATATTCTTCATTTCCGGGTAGATTGATAATTCTGTCTACCGGGTAAATGAACATATCATCAAAATCATTTAAAGCATTAATAAGTTGGAAGTGGGTAAATTGCTTTATGTTCTGTAAAGTGATTTCTGCTTCCTTTATTTTTTTTTGCTTTAAAAGATGCTGCCTTTGTACACCGTTTAAAAGATAAGTAGTTGGAGTGAACCAGTCTTTGCCTTTCAGGAACAGAAGATTGGAGAAAGAAGTATCAGTGATATGATTATTTTTGATAATAATAATTTCTTCAGCCTTAGCCTTCATTTTCATTTTATCCAGCTCTTTTCTGTCTTCAAACTTGAAAGAGTAGTCGAAGCTGTTATTTTCCACCAGCTGGAAGTCCTGTATTTCAGGAATAGCATAAGGAATCATCTGTGTCCGGATTCTTTTATCAAGGTCATAGGCTATTCTCAGCTTAAAAAGACCGTCTTCATCGTGTTGCAGGTTTTTGTAGATTTTGGCAAGGTCAATTGATTCTTCCTTTCCGAAATGGGAGAATGTTTGATTTACACGTTTCTGATGCAGATCTAAAAGAAAAATTTCCTGATCTTCTACTTTAATGCTTTCAATGAATTGGGACATAGATTTTGTTTTTCATTTCCTGATATTCGTCTTCTAATTTACTCATGTGCGTTATACCGCCTCCGCTTTTGAAATAAAGTTGGTTTTCTTCTTTTTCAATAAAGCGTATCATTACGCAGCTGTCTACATTCTTACCGTCGAACCACCCGCAAACACCTGTATAATATCCTCTGTCATAACCTTCAGCTTTAAGGATTATTTCCAGGGTCTTCGATTTGGGAGCTCCCAGAATAGATCCTGCAGGAAGCAGCTTTTGCATAATGCTTCCTATTTTTCCATTAAACTCAGGTTTCAGTTTTCCTGAAATTTCTGAACTCATTGCATACAGATCTTTTTGTTGAGTCTTGATAAAATCAATCTGTTGAAACTGATCTACTTTCACATCATCAGCTATCATACTCAGGTCGTTTCGGAGAAGATCTACTACGGTATAATGCTCTGCCTTTTCCTTTTTATCGTTCTTCAGAATCTCCGCTGCATTTTCCAGAGAAGCATCAATGGTGCCCTTCATAGGATAAGTCAAAATTTTACCGTCAATAATCTTCACAAAAGTTTCCGGAGAAAAAAATACAAAAAAATCTTTATAAAAAACTTTATACTTCGCATGAGAATGATAAAAAATTTCCTCCAAAGTTAAATTAGTCTCAATTTTTGTTTTTCTGGTATAATTGATCAGATAAGAATTTCCGAGACGAATATTTTTCTGGACTTTGGCAAAGCCGGTTTTAAAGCTTTCCAGCGTTTCGGGGAATGATTTCCATTCAATTTTTTCAGGCAGTTTGTTTTGCTTTTTTTTGATTGAAAAGCCTTGAAAATCAATCATTAATCCTGAATTTTCAATTTCGCTTTCTCTATAAATTTCGACGTTCTTACACAGAAAGTCAATGACGAAGAAATAGGGAACCTTCTGAAGAGAAAGTTCGTCCATTTCTATAAATTTTTGATGATTCGCTGAAAACATTCGACAAAAATACTTATTGATGTTTACTTTTGCATAAAATTTTTATGATGCAGAATAAATATCCGCAGAAACCGGGAATAGATTTTATATTGAAGCAGGCATTTTTTTACTGGAATAAAACGCTGGTTTATCAGTTGATGTTTTCGATTTTTTATTTTGGAATCTTTCTTACCGTTCTTTTTTTCTTCGATGCCCGGTACAATATTTTAAATCAGTATGCAGAAGCGGCCCAATATGCCAAAGACGGAATGGAAGTCTATTCTGCACAGCTTATGAAAATGATGTCCAATGACGGATTCCGGAAATTTTCGTGGGCATTGATCGGAACTACCATTTTCCTGTATCCCCTTAATCTTGGATTCTACCAGATATACAGAAAAATTGATCTGAAGGAAAAACCGGAACTGGGAGACCTTCTTGTCGGTTATAATGGAATTAATTTCTTTAAATATATCGGGTATTATATATTCTGGTTCTTTGTATTTTCATATACTTTTCAGACCATTATTCTGGCTGTAATCTGGGTCCTTATTACCTTGTTTGTAGCCCCATTGATGTTTTTTACAGACAAAAGAATTTTTGAAGCCATTTCTTTAAATTTTAAAGCACTTAAGATGTATTTTCTGGAAATTTTAGTCTGTACAATTGTTGCTGTATTCTTTAAATACGTTGGATTTACCTTATTTTTTATTGGTGGGCTCTTCACTTTTCCTTTCTGGAATGCGATGATATATTCTCTTTATAGAACAGTTTTTTCAGAAAAACGCTAAAATTCATTCCTGTTTAATATGTTTTTTTGCTAAAAAAAGTTAATTTTGGTAAAATCATTAAAATATTAAACTATGTCTGAATTTAACGAATTCGATCAGCAGGGGTCTGTTCCGAATAAAGAAACGGGATCAATTATCTCGCATGCCTTTGAAATGTATAAAGGAGTTTTCCTTTATGGAGTGGTGGCCATGGTCATTTATCTGATCGGAGGCTTTCTTATCCAGTCCATCACAGGTTTCAATTCTGCCTCAATGGTAGAAGAAATGAAATCTTCAGGTGGCAATTTCAGTTATTGGAATGCTCCGGGGTTTCCTTTGTATATGACATTTTCAGGAGTTTTTGGAATTTTGCTGGCTCCTCTTTATGTAGGGTTGATTTATATTGTCAACAAATACAATACTAAAAACCAGATTGAATTTTCGGATCTGTTTATAGGGTATCGTCAGAATTTTGTTAATATTCTGATTTACAGTTTTCTTTCAGGTATTATTTCCGCAGTAGCAATGGCATTGTGTGTGCTGCCTTTCTTTTTTGTCTATCCTTTATTATTATTAGGATATCCTATTCTGTTATTTGAAAATGCATCTGCTACGGAAGCTTTAGGAAAATCTTTTAATATTGCTAAGGAGAACTATGGAACATTCCTATTAACAACCTTTTTAGGCGGATTAATTTCTATGGCCGGAATCATTCTTTGTGGCATCGGAATTATTCTGACAGCTCCGTTTATGATGGTCGTGATGTATTCTACATATTGCGCATTTTTAGGAAAGCCACGACAAATTATGTTTAAACAGCCTTAAAAAAATACTAAATAACAATTGATGAATAAAGAAAAGCAAATAAGCAGTACGGCAATAAAACAGATTTCATTACTGGTCATTATTTTAGTATTGGCAGGATTGATCTGTTTTAATCTGGCGCTCTTTGTACCTTCAGTTTTAGGAGCTATTACCATTTATGTGGTTTGCAGGAAATACAATTTTTACCTGCAGGAAGAAAAAAAGTGGAAACCCTCCCTTGCCGCATTTGTACTGATGTTTGCGAGTCTTATCATTCTGATTTTACCGATTTACTTTATTGCAGACCTGATTATTGATAAATTGGGAAATGCACAGGCTTATATGGCTAAGTTTAATGTTTTCCTGGATAAGATCCATTCTTATATCTATTCCAAAGTAGGGTTTGACATTCTCAGCCAGGAAAACATGACTAAGCTTAAAAGTTCAGTGGGAAAAATTTCAACTTCCGCACTGAGTGGTACATTTAATACCCTTACTGTGGTGATGTCTATGTACTTTATTCTTTATTTTATGCTGGAAAAGCCTCGGCTGTTCGAAAGAATTCTTACGACTTCGGCACCTTTGAAGAGAGCAAACATCTCTTTGATAGGAGATAAAATGAGGAAACTTATTATGGCTAATGCTATAGGAATTCCGGTTGTTGCCGTAGGGCAGGGAATAGTGGCTCTTATCGGATATCTTATCTTCGGAGCACCGGGAGCGGCCCTTCTTTTTGCTCTTACAGCAGTATCTTCAGTGATTCCGGTTGTAGGAACGGCTATTGTATATGTTCCGGTATGTATTTTTATGATTGCAGAAGGAAATACGGTACAGGGGCTTGGACTGGCAGCATACTGCGTTGTGATTGTGGGGCTCACCGATAATCTGCTTCGTTTTACCCTTTTGAAGAAACTTGAAAATATTCACCCGCTTAATACCGTTTTCGGAATTATTATGGGAATGAATTTATTTGGATTCATGGGGCTTATTTTCGGTCCTATTCTGATTTCGCTTACCTTGCTTTTAATTCAGGTATACAGAAATGAATTTTCTGACGAAAATGCTCCTCCTGATCTGGAGTTGCCAAATCAGAATGATGTAGAAGAAAAATTAATTTAATTATTTATAGAAGTGGAAGGACTTAATCCGGAAATATTAAAAGAAATCTGTATTGTTAAAATGCCTTTTGGCAAATACGAAGGAACAGTGCTTGCCGATTTGCCGGTAAGTTATCTTGAATGGTTCAACAGAAATGGGATGCCTAAAGGAAAACTTGGTATGCAGCTTTCAACCGTTTATGAAATCAAAATCAACGGACTCACGGAACTTCTAATTCCTATCAGAGCCTCTCTGCGAAATTCTTAAATTTTTACTTTTTATCCCTAAAATTTACTTAAATTAATAGTTAGATGTCAAACTAATTTGTAACTTTGCAGTATGAATATACCCTTAGATATTTCTGAACTTCAGGAAGCTTTACCCAGAAAAGTTTCAAATCTGCAGTCTGCAATCCGAAACAGAATTTTGGCAGACTTTACGAGGGAGAATATCAATATCACTTTAGAAATGTATCTGGTATTAAGATGTCTGTGGGAAAAAGACGGAAGAAATCAACAGGAGATTTCAGATGTTCTTTACCGTGACAAAGCAAGCCTTACCAGTCTGATTGATAATCTTGAGAAAAGAAATCTGGTAGTAAGGGTTCAGAATCAAAGTGATAAAAGAAATAAAAATATTTTTCTTACCGATGGAGGAAAAACGATTAAAGAAAAAGTAACGCCCATCATTTCGGAGCTTCTTTCTGAAATTGAAACTACCGTTTCTGAAAAAGACCTTACCACTACCATTCATGTTTTGGATGCTTTATTTAAAAAAATAAAATAATTTTCAATTAAAAGTTAGATATCAAACCAATATGAAGCAGGATTCATTTTATCAGTCAGTTCCGGAGTGGATGAAAACCCCGTTTCTCCTCATTCTTCTGATTTCTCAATCTGTTGTCAACGGATTGCAGGGGGTAGATATTAATTCTATAGCCTCTCAGCTGGGAGAGGAAAAAGACCTCCTTCAGTTTGCGTCTTTTACCAATTCTGTAGGTTTTGTTGCGATGATTGCTATTGCAGGGCATATGACCAAAATTTATCAGAGAAAAAATCTCTGGCTGATCTGTCTTGCACTGGAGTTTTTAATCGCTTTGCTGATGATTGCTCCCAACAATGTGTATGAAGTGATTTTTTTGAGCTTTTTTTGTGGTACCGTAAAAATAATATGTCTTCTTGATGCCATACGCCTTTTAATGCAACGGCTTAACCCTTCCGGAAGCCGGGGACTTTTTTATGGCATCTACTATACGATTTCTTTTGTGACAGCTCAGGGAATTGCTTTCGTTGCTTCATGGCTTATTGTAGACTACGAGTGGTATTATATCTATTATTTATGGCTTCCCGGAATTGTTATCAGTCTTTTTATTGTTCAGACTGCTTTACACGGTAATAAGGATGAATCTACTGTAACATTAAAAGATATTGACTGGCTGAGTTATATTGCTTTAGTCGTAATGGGAATTTCTCTGTCTTATATTTGTGTAATGGGAGAAAGACTGGACTGGTGGTATGATCACTCCATTATTCTGAGCTCTTTCATCTTCTTTTTCAGTACTCTTGTTTTTATTACAAGTAATAGGTATCATAAAAATCCGATGATAGATCTTTCAGCCTTCGTAAGATATAAACAAATCGGCTGGGGAGTAGTTTTTATGTTTTTATTATATGTCGTATATAATTCATCGTCAGTGATCTCTTCTTTTCTGCTTCTCAATTTTAAAGGGGATACCAAATATGCAAATATCTCTAATCTGTATATGATTCCAGCCTTTATTGTTTCAGTGCCTTTAACAGGAATATGGCTTCATAAAAAGCATAAGGCAAGAGGTGCATTGGTGCTCGGATTCCTTCTCTATGCTCTGTTCTATTTTCTGATTAAAAAACTGGTGGCTTTTGATATTCCTGAGGAAGCACTGATTGTCCCTCAGTTTATAAGGGGAGCTGCCTATGGAGTAACGATGACCAGCCTGTCATATTATGTTTCTTCTAATGTGGAATTGAAAGATAACAGTACCCGGGTATTTTTTAGTGTATTTTCCAGATATATGCTGGCCATGCCTATAACTTCTGCTTTTTTTGGACATCAACTGGCCTACTATAAAATAAAATTCAGTACAGATTTTGCTCAGCATATTGTACCGACAGATCCTAAAGTAACGGATTATCTCAATACCCTCACAGCAGGATTTATAAACAAAGGTATGGATATGGTTTCTGCTCAGAATATGGCTCTAGGAAGCCTTCAGAAAAAAGTGCTGTCGGATGCTTTATTAAGAGGGGTGGATGAAATATTTATGATGCTCTGTATAATGAGTATTGTACTCATGTTCATCTGCTTATGCCTTAAAGTATTTAATATCCACTATGAAGTCTGGAAAAATACATATCCATTGACTAAACTTTCGTAAAATCGAGCTCAGGCGGTATCGAAAATACCGCCTGAGACGGATCTAATGAAGATCGCTAGCTTTTCAATGCTGCAATTTCATCTCTTAATTTTGCGGCCCTGATAAAGTCGAGGTTTTTGGCTGCAGCTTCCATTTCTTTTTGCTTCTGCTCGATCATTTTTTCTATATCTCCGTCTGTATAGCTTGCTTTTGTTTCTGCCACCTTTTGCAGAATTTCTTTTTGAGTATATTTTTCATCCGGAAAATCTTTGCTTCTTCCGACAAGGTTTTCCGATATTTTTTTATTAAGAGCTTTGGGTTGAAGCCCATGATCTTCATTATACTGCATCTGCTTGGCTCGTCGGTATTCGGTTTCATCCAGGGTGGCCTGCATGGATTTGGTGATCTTGTCAGCATACATAATCGCCTTTCCGTTGATATTTCTTGCAGCACGTCCTACGGTCTGAATCATTGATCTTCTGCTTCTCAACATCCCTTCTTTATCCGCATCAAGAATCGCTACTAAAGAAACCTCCGGTAAATCCAATCCCTCTCTTAATAGATTAACACCAATTAAGACATCAAAAAGCCCTAAACGCAGATCCTGCATAATCTGGATCCTTTCCAGGGTTTCCACATCAGAGTGAATATATCTTGTTCTGATTCCGAATTTTGTGAAATATTTGGTAAGCTCCTCTGCCATTTTTTTCGTTAGAGTGGTTACCAATACTCTTTCATCAGCATCAGATCTTTTCTGGATTTCCTCCATTAAATCATCAATCTGATTTAAAGTAGGCCTTACTTCGATAATAGGGTCCAAAAGTCCCGTTGGCCGAATGATTTGTTCTATATAGGCTCCGCCTGTTTTTTCCAACTCATAATCTGCAGGTGTTGCGGAAACATAAACGACCTGATTCTGCATGCTTTCAAATTCTTCAAACTTCAATGGCCGGTTGTCCATTGCAGCAGGTAGTCTGAAACCGTATTCTACCAGAGCCTCTTTTCTGCTCCGGTCACCACCATACATAGCATGAACCTGTGGAACTGTTACATGGCTTTCGTCAATTACCATCAAAAAATCTTTAGGAAAATAATCAATCAGGCAGAAGGGTCTTGTTCCGGGAAGCCTGCCGTCGAGATACCTGGAATAATTTTCAATTCCTGAACAATACCCCAGTTCCTTGATCATTTCAAGGTCCAGCTCGGTCCTTTCCTGAAGTCTCTTGGCTTCCAGAGGTTTTTCGATTGAATTAAAGAAATCAACCTGCTTTACCATATCATCCTGAATTTCTCTGATCGCCCCGTTTAATGTTTCCTTTGAGGTCACAAAAAGATTAGCAGGATAAATCTGAATCTGGTCAAAGCTGGATTCTACATTTCCGGTTACCGGATCAAAACTTTGAATTTTCTCAATTTCATCTCCAAAAAACTGAATTCTGATGGCGTTATCTGCATAGGCCGGGAAAACATCAATGACATCTCCTTTTACACGGAAAGTTCCTCTCTGGAATTCATTTAATGTTCTGGCATATAAGGCACTCACTAATGAATGAAGAAGAGCTGTTCTTGTTACTTTTTCTCCAATCGCTATTGAAATCAGAGATTTATGAAATTCGGTAGGGTTTCCAATACCGTAAATACAGGATACTGAAGCTACAATCAACACGTCCCTTCTTCCGGAAAGAAGACTGGCTGTTGCGGAAAGACGTAGTTTTTCAACTTCTTCATTGATACTCAGGTCTTTTTCAATATACGTTCCGGTGGTAGCGATATAAGCTTCCGGTTGATAATAATCATAGTAACTGACAAAATATTCCACCGCATTTTCTGGAAAGAATTCTTTAAACTCCATAAACAGCTGAGCGGCCAGAGTTTTGTTGTGGGCCAGTACTAAAGTCGGTCGTTGCACATTCTGTACAACATTAGCCACAGTAAAGGTTTTACCGGAACCTGTTACCCCAAGAAGAGTCTGGTATTTTTCACCAATCTCAATCCCTTCTGTAAGTTTTTCAATTGCCTGAGGCTGATCGCCGGTTGGTTTATATTCTGATTGAAGCTTAAAATCCATAGAAAAAGAATGTATACAACAAAAATACGAAAGAAATATTTAGGCATATAAAGTTTTGATGTTGAATCTTTTGATTATAAAATTTTAACCGGTTTGCTCAATAGTAGGTTTTTTTTAAAACAGTGCTTAGAATATAAAGGTAGAAGGTTTTTTAAGGAATAAAGCATGAAAAAAGCGCTGAAAAGCGCTTTTAAATTATGGAACAAAGGACATCTTTGCGGGAATCTTTAACACTGAGGCTATTGCTTTACCGTTTTGTGTGGCTGGCTTCCAGTTTGTTTCATTACTTATGGAAGTCATTGTTTTAATGAATTCTTTATTGAATACTTCATTGTCACCGGATGCTGTTATATGGGTTGCTTTACCGTTTTCGTCGATCTGAATATAAGCCATTGAAGTTATCGTCCCTTTAAGGCTGGTCATCTCAGAAAGGTCCATATTTTGTCCTATTTTTTGCCTCAATGCTTTTATTCCGTCAGGATATTCTGCCTGTGTAAGATTTTGTGTTGAAATCGAATTTGCGGAAGTCTCTGTGTTTTCACCCTCTTTACTTTTTGTTTTTGGAGCAATTGTATCTGAAATAGTTCCGGTTTTTTCTTTTTTTAATTCAGACAGTGCTGCCGGATTTTTTCTGAATACTTCTTGCTGTTCATCATTTGAAAGTACTGGATTTTCTATTGGTCTGGTACCGGAAATTTTCGGTATGTCAGAATTTTTGTCATCTGAAAAAAGTTTAGTTTTTACAGTTATTACTTCTCCCGCATAAGTTTTTTCAGAAAACAGAGCAATAGAAGTAAGGATTACCGTAATGCCTGCGGTTTTTCGCAACAGGCTGAATCTGGATTTCTTTGTGTTCATCATGATCAATCGTTTTTTGGTGTTTGTAAAATTAAATGAATGGGTCAGATGCAGATTTTGTCTGCTGATTATTTCGTCGAGTATCAGACTCTGGTACTCTTTAAGATTAAATCTATGGGTCAAAACAGCCTCATCCGCTAAAAACTCATGATTATTAAGTACTGCTTTTTTAAATAAAAATAGGACCGGGTTAAACCATGTGAAAATGGTAAAAAATTCAATAAGCATCACATCAATACTGTGTTTCTGATCAAGGTGACTTTTTTCATGAATGAAAATTCTGGGATCAATAGCATTATTTTTTACATAGTTTTGCCCCATATAGATGGTGTTCCAGAAGCTGAGCGGAGAGAAGTTTTTCTTTGTAATAATAACCTGATAATTCTGGTAAATGAGTTTTTTTCCTCGTATTCGTCTGATAGTGATAAAGGCCAGTATACTTCTTATCAAGAGAAAAAGACTCACGCTGACATATATTGTTCCCAATACGTAAACCCGGTTAAACTCTGCCTGTTCAGCCTGTATTGAACCTATTTGTTGTGTGGTTTCTTCAAGAATCAATCGGGGGTTTTCCACGATTTCCCGGGAAGGCAATCTGAATGTCATAAAAGGAATCAGATAAGACAAGACCAATGAGCCCAACAAATAAAATCGATTAAATATGTAAATTTTCTCCTTTCCTAAAAACAGATAATATACTGTCATGAAAAGAGAAGAGCACAGAATGATTTTTAGGATAATAAGAAGCATATATTAATCTTTTATCTGTTGATCTATTATATCACGGAGTTCTTTCAGCTGTTTTTGACTGAGTTTAGCATTGGATGTAAAGAAAGAAGCAAACTGAGTCACGGAACTGTTGAAGAAACGGTTAATCATGGAGGTCATTTCCTCTCTGAAATACTCCCCTTTTTCTACCTTTGGGTAGTACTCACGGGAATTTCCATATAATGTATAGCCCACCATATCCTTATTCTGCATTCTTTTTAGCAGAGTTGCTATGGTTGTTGCTGCGGGTTTAGGCTCTGGGTACGAATCCAGAATATCTTTCATGAAAACATGTTTCTTTTCCCAAAGAATTTCCATAAGAGCCTTTTCAGAATCTGTTAATTTTATCTCTTTCATTCTACAATATTGTAATTTGTTCTACAAATGTAGAATAAACTTTTAACCTGACAAATTTTATGGCATTATTTTTCCATTCATTTTTTAATCACATAATAGTAATCTTATGAAAATCAGTCAATTTTATATTCAGGTTCTGTGTGTTTTTTTTATGCTGAGCTCTTGTAAAAAGAATAATATTAATGCGCAGCAATTAGGAAAAGATGGCAGTGTAGAAACAGATAAGCCCAATTCAGATTATCAACCAGCCTTTAAAGGACAGACGAGAATAAAAGCTGTGCAAACCTCCACTCCTTATCAGGTAGAAATTTTAAATAAAGAGCTCGGGAGGCCATGGGGAATTATCAACCTGCCTGACGGAAGATTCCTCATTACAGATAAAAACGGATTTATGAATGTGGTCTCCACAGACGGAAAACAGGTTTCCAGAATAGATGGTTTTCCAAAAGTAGATTCAAAAGGGCAGGGCGGAATGCTCGATGTGGCGCTTGATCCTGATTTCAAAATCAATCATATTATTTATTTCAGTTTTTCAGAACCCTTCGGAAAAGGAAATCTTACTTCCGTTGCCAAAGGAAAACTATCTGCGGATCTTAAAATGATTTCCGAAGTTAAAGTGATTTTCCGGGCAGAACCTTCTTATGACGGAGACAAGCATTACGGAAGCAGACTGGCATTTGATAAAGACGGAAATTTATTTGTAAGTACCGGAGAAAGATCTGATAAGGTTACCAGAGTGTATGCACAGAAAACGGATAATTATTTAGGAAAGATATTAAAAATCACAAAAGACGGGTTACCGGCTCCCGGAAATCCATTTATAGGAAAAGCGGGATATAAACCTGAAATATATGCGTACGGAGTCAGAAATCCACAGGGAATGGCCATTGATCCTAACGGAAATCTCTGGGATGTTGAAATGGGCCCGAGAGGCGGGGATGAGATTAATCTTATCCAGCCCGGTAAAAACTACGGTTGGGGAGATGTCACCTATGGTATTGAATATTCCGGACTGAAAGTAGGGGAAGGAATTACGCAAAAAAAAGGTACAGAACAGCCTGTTTATTACTGGGATCCTGTGATTTCCCCAAGCGGTATTGCTTTCTACACCGGAAATATAGAAGAGTGGAAAGGAAATCTTTTTATAGGCTGCCTGAGCGGAGAGCATATTGACAGGATTGTGATGAAGGATAATAAAGTAGTGGGTGAAGAGCGGCTGCTCGTTGATCAGAAAGAACGTTTCAGGGATGTACTGAACGGGATGGACGGGAACTTATACGGGATAACAGACAGTGGGAAACTCTATAAGATTTCGAAAAAATAATATAAAAAACTCCTGAAAATGTTATTCAGGAGTTTTTTGGTAAAAAATATTAAAATCTGAAGTTCAGCCTTGCGAATACCTGTCTTCCGGCAAACCCCATTTGCACAGGATCAAAAATACCTCCTGATTCCGTATTTCCGGAACTTACCTGAGTAGTTTGGAGCGTTGGATATCTGTTGAATATATTTTTACTGCCCAATGTTAAGTTGAGGTTTTTGGAGAACTCATACCCGAAAGAAATGTCTGTGGTCACTTTCGGATTATATACCTGTTGCGCTCCGTCATACCCGATCAGGGTTATCTTATCGAATCTTACCAATTGTAGGTTTGCATTAAATCTGCTGATTTTATAATTGAGATTCAGATTGATTTTCGTTTTGGGAGCTGAAGCTAAGATAAAAGCTTTTTCTCTGGCACTAAGGTAGATATCTTCCTTACCCTTCAGTTGTTCAGAAGTATTTACTTTGGTAATTTCCATGTCGTTATAATTTCCGGCTAAAGTAGCGGTCAGTTTACCGGAACCGATATTTTCATTATAGCTTAGTATGACGTCAATTCCTTTAGTGCGGGTATCAATAGCGTTGGAAAAAAACTGAACCTGATCTATGTATGGGTTTTCATCCTGTATTGTTTGGGGCAGATCGTCTCTGGAGAAATATCCTGTCAGAACAATTCTGTTTTTAACCTTGATGTAATACCCGTCTACAGTTGCGGTAAATTTTCCCGTATTGAACGTAAATCCGGCACTCCCGTTCAATGATGTTTCCTGTTTTAACTGAGGAATTCCGAGATTATTGGCCAGTTTACTGTCATTAGATGCAAGCTGAATGGTAACAAGCTGTCCTCCCTGAAAATTAGTGAATTGCTGGCTGTAATACTTCTGAGCCAGAGAAGGCGCTCTGAAGCCGGTAGAAACCGACCCGCGGAATGCAAACTGAGGAGTGATGGCATATCTTGTAGCAAACTTACCGTTTAAAGTACTTCCAAAATCATTATAATTTTCAAATCTTCCGGCCAGACTGATCATCCATTTTTTTGTAATATCCAGTTCCGTGTCTACATAAGCGGCAAAATTATTTCTGCTTTTGGCGACATCCGTGGAGTAGCCCGGAAACCCCTGAGAACCGCCGGGTCTTACCTGTCCGGATAAGGGATTAGTAATCAGGAGAGCTCCTGGAGTGGCTGACGTTACAGGGTTTCCGTTGATATCATACATCGTATACGAAGCCTGTTCTCCTTTTATAATTTCAAATTTTTCATATCTGAATTCTGATCCGAAAGCAATATTAAGTCCTTCGAGAACTTTGAATGGTTTGCTTGCGTTGAAGCCGGTGGTATTTTGTAGTAAAGAATGTCCGCCGGCATAAAAGCTTGTCGGAGAATTTACTCCCAAAGTCGCATTAATGGTATTTTTTATATCATAGGTAAATCTGTTGCTCCCGAAGGCGTTATAAAAGTCCACATCCCAGTCTGCCACTTTGAATGTAAGTCCGTTATCAAATGTGAAATCTGTAATATTAGTATCCTCAATCGGATTAAAGCCGTTGGGATAAACTGCAGGGATGTTTCCGTCCGCATCAGGAGTTCTTGTCCATGCATATGCGTTGGTATTTCTGTGTGAGAATCCCTGACGTGAATAGAATTTCAGCCCGTCAGACAATGGAAGCTCAATATTTCCGAAAAAATAAATATTTTGAGCCTTAGCATCGCCGAAACGTTGTCTGGGCGCGGTATATTTGTCAGGATTGGCATTACGGATGGCATAATCTTTATTGATAAATTCAGCGGTAAAGTTTCCGAAACCTCCCCTGGAACCTATTTTCGTTCCCAAATTTCCGTTAAAATCAAAGGTAATACCATCAACTTTATGGTCGGATACAACATCATTGTTTCCGGGGCTTTTAAATAAATTCATTCCGTAGAAAACATTTCCCTCGAAACCTTTATTACGGTCATTTAAAATAACATTGATGACCCCGGCAATCGCATCCGAACCATATTGGGCTGAGGCTCCGTCGCGAAGAACTTCTACCCGTTTTATGGCCCCAATGGGAATGGTATTCATATCTGACCCGGTGTTTCCTCTTCCTTTCGTTCCGAAAAGATTTATCAATGAAGACTGATGGTATCTTTTTCCGTTCAGTAAAAGAAGAGTCTGGTCCGGCCCCAGTCCTCTGAGTGTAGCCGGATCTACAGCATCAGCGCCATCTGATCCCGATTGTTTATTGGAATTGAAAGAAGGGGCAGCAAACTGTAACAGCTGATTCACTTCTACCTGTCCGGTTGACTGGCTTACCTGTTTAATATCAATAATATCAATAGGTACCGGTGTATTAATGACTGTCCTCTTTTTATTCCGGCTTCCGGTGATGGCAACTTCTTCTATTTTTGATTCTTTGGTAAGAGTGTCTTTGATCTGCTGAGCATAAGAAAGAGAAGAAGCGCAAAGAAAAATAGCGCTGATGTATTTTATTTTCATATTTGAGACTTTTGGTGGTGATTGTCTCAAAATTATATATTTTTATGTTTAAATCGGCATTAAAATTTGCTATTTATTAGTAATATTTTAAGTTTATTGTGTTTTGGTTAATTTTAAGTAAAATAATAACTTTTTGTATTTTTTTAATGAAAAATTTTAACGCTAAAAGCTTTTGAGAAGTCGGTGAAGTCCTTCTTCTAAAATCTCCTGAGATGTTGAGAAGCAGATTCTTACATGGCCTTCCGCGCCTTTTCCAAACCATCTTTCCGATCCGGGAACAATCGCTACTTTTCCGTGATGCAGAGCATGATTGGCGAACTCCTCGCTGGTTAGTCCGTTTTTGATTTTTGGAAATAAAACAAAAGTAGCTTCAGGAAGATTAGGATGCAATACTTCAGAATGGCTTAATGTCTTAAATGCAAGATCGCGGTTGTGTTGTAAATGACTGAGAAAGTCTCTGTACCAGGGTTTTGCTTTTTCCAGCGCTACACTGGCCGCAATTTGTGATAAGGTGGAAACCCCTTCTATGGTGGAATTGAAATTTGATTTTTCAATAAAGTCTTCAAAAATTTCCTGATCATGGCATAGAACAGCACCGATCCTCAGCCCGGCAATTCCAAATGATTTTGAGAAACCATATACTGTGAAGCTTTTTTTCTTCGCTTCTTCAGAAACCGATGAGTAGGTGTGAAAGTCTTTTTGATCGTATACGATATCACTCCATATTTCATCACTCATTACCCACAGATCGTGAGCAGAAGCTATTTCAGAAATTTTTTTCAAAACTTCTTTAGAATATACTTTTCCCAAAGGATTGTGAGGGTTACAAATGCTGATCATTCTGGTGTCTGGCGTGATTAAAGAAACCATTTTTTCAAAATCAATGGCTCCGGTTTCCGTATCAACAGGGCATAATACAACCTTTCCACCAACGGCTTCTACAGATTTTTTAAACAAAAAATCTACAGGGTCTAAAATAATAGCTTCTTCTCCGGGCTTTAAGAGATAAGATGCTATCAGAAACATTCCCTGTGCGGCACTATTGACTGCTAGAACATTTTCTGGAGTAAAATTCCCAAATTTTTCTGTGTTAAAGTGGTCTGAAACAGTCTTCTTAAACTCAGGAAGTCCGGAAAAAGGGCCATAGCTGAGATAACCGTCTTTAATATATTCAATGATTCCCTGTTCAATTGCAGGAGCAGTTCTGAAATCCGGGTCTGCAGCTGTCAACGGGATAATCCCGTCTTCCAGTGTTGCCCATCTTCCGTTATAAGCTTTTCTTTTCAGAGCCTCAAAATTGATATCGTTATTAGTAAACATTCTTTTTATTTATATGAGATTGGTAAAATATTTTGTGAGTGTTGGTCGAGAGGAAGTAAAAACTGTTCCAGGAGAGTTCTTCCGTTTTTGATGTGAATGTCAATTTCCGGTCTCCTTTCCGCTTCATATTTTCTGAAAGCACTGAAGCTGTTTTCTTCTTCAACGAGATATTTAGTGAGAATGAATGAGTCCTTTAATGCTGAGGTTACTCCCTGGCTGGTAAAAGGAATCAGCGGATGAGCGGCATCCCCGATAAAAACTATATTGTCCTTATAAAACGGGTTGAGTTCTTCCAGTTCATAAACATGCCATAAATGTACGTTTTCATAGCTGGATTCTCTGATAATGGATGAAACCAGAGGATGCCATTCTTCAAAAATTTCTGCCATGTATTTTTTCAGATTGCCTACAGAACATTCTTCACTAATCTTATATTTTTCATTATCAAATTGTGAATACCACAAAATAGTGTCTGCCGAAATTTTTAGTATTCCGAAGGTAAGCCCTCCTTTTTCATGGTGGAATTTCATGAAGTTATTTTCAATACGGGCTGCTATTTCCTCATTTTGAATAATATTGACTACTTCATTTTCCTGAACCATTTTCATTTTTTCATCCTTAAACATTTCCTTTCTGATACGGCTTCTGGATCCGTCCGAGATAATAGCAATGTCAAAATCAATAGCTGTTCCGTCGGGTTCTGTCAGACTTCCTTTTCCGTCAGCCGAAAGTGCCAGTGTTTTTTCATACGTAATTTTTTCAGGAGCGATGTTTTGCCCTAAAATACGAATCAATGATTGTCTTGAAATAACAAATACATTGTTGAGGTCTTTCTCGGCCAGTATTTTTCCCGTATGTGAATATTGTATATATTTTTTCAGAAAATTTCCGTGTCGAAAAAGAAGATCCGGATCTACAATATGGGACAGGAGTTCAATACCTTCCTGTGGAAGAAGAAAACCATGTCCGGCCAGATCCTCTTTTTTTCTTCTTTCATAAATATGATAATCAAAATTATGTTTTTCTAAGTAATTCGCCATGCTCAAGCCGGAAATACCGGCGCCCACGACAGCAATTTTCTTCATTTCGGAATAACGGATTTTTTCAGTTGGTGTTTAATTACTTTTCGTAATTTTTTTAGATAGGTGCAAATGTAAATTAAAAACATTCATGATTTGAAAAAAATAAATTAAATTAATTTAGAATTTCCAATAAATAAAATGAAATGCATAGAATATGTGTTGACGTGCTAAGTTTTTGATTTATTTAATATTAGCAGCATAATAATCTGGTGAAAAGGTATAAAAAAACCGGAAAAGATTCCGGTTTTGTTTTTATGCTTTTTCAAGGTGAACGGTGAAATGCCTTAATATTTCCGGCTCCCAGGTGATTTTATACCCTTTTGCAATCTCCTCACGCCTTTCATAGACATTCTTTACGGCTGCTGCAATATAATCCATATGATTATTCGTATAGGTTCTTCTCGGAATAGCCAGACGTACCAGCTCCAGTTTCGGATAACGGTTCTCTCTCGTTTCAGGATCTCTGTCTGCCAGTAAAGTCCCGATTTCTACAGTTCTGATCCCTGCCTCTTTGTAAATCTCAAGTCCCAGGGTTTGTGCCGGATATTCTGCACGGGAAACATTGGGAAGGAAATTTAATGAATCTATAAAAACAGCATGTCCTCCGATAGGTTTCTGTACCGGAATTCCATACTCGATAAGTTTATTTCCGAGGTATTCTACCTGAGATATTCTGCTTTCAAGATAAGCGAATTCTGTAGCTTCATCAAGACCTACAGCCAATGCTGCCATATCTCTTCCTGCCATTCCTCCGTAAGTAATAAAGCCCTCATAAATAATGGTGAAGTTAGAAGCTTTTCTGAAGATTTCTTCATTGTTTAAAGCGATAAAACCACCGATATTTACCAGTCCGTCCTTTTTAGAACTCATGGTCATTCCGTCTCCGTAGGAGAAAATCTCTTTACAGATTTCTTTAATGCTTCTGTTTTCTTGTCCCTGCTCTCTTTTCTTGATGAAATATGCATTTTCGGCAAATCTTGCAGAATCGAAGAAAACCGGAATTCCATATTGATCCGAAAGAGCCTTTACGGCTTTCATATTTTCAAGAGAAACAGGTTGCCCTCCTGAAGAGTTACAGGTAATGGTGATTAAGCAGAAGGGAATATTTTCTTTAGGATGACTTTTGTAAATATTCTCCAGTTTTTCAAGATTGATATTTCCTTTGAATGGGTGGAGATCATTGATATCAAAAGCTTCATCAATTGTACAGTCAACAGCATGAGCTTTTCTGAATTCAATATGTCCTTTTGTTGTGTCAAAATGAGAGTTTCCGGGAATTACATTGCCTTCTTTTACCAATACTGAAAAAAGTACGTTTTCAGCAGCTCTTCCCTGATGGGTAGGGAGTAGGTATTTAAACCCTGTAATGCTTTCAACGGTATTTTGTAATTGCTCAAAAGAGCGTGATCCTGCATAGCTTTCATCTCCGGTCATCAGTGCTCCCCATTGTCTGTCGGACATGGCTCCGGTTCCGGAATCTGTTAAAAGATCAATAAAAACTTGTGAAGATTTTAAGTTGAAGAGATTATAGTTAGCTTCTTTAAGCCATTGTTCTCTTTCCTCTCTTGTGGATTGGCGGATTTCTTCCACCATTTTAATGCGGAAAGGTTCCGCGTACGGTAAATTCATGGGTTGGTATGTTTTTAAATTGTGTGTAAAGAAAATTTCTTTGAAAATAATTTTCAAATTCATCAATGTACATCTAAAGTGGAATAGGGGTTATTCCGGAGCTTTAAATATATTTTCATCAGAATGAAATCCGGCAACACCGCCGCTTACTGCAAATTTCATAGCTGAAGCTGCAGTCATTCCCACTACGGGTTTGATGTTTTTTTCTTCAGTCACAATCACCCAGCCTGAAATCGCGTACGAATGGGGCAGGTATACCGCAACATAGTTATGTTTATCAACGTCTGACATTTCTTTTTGGGTTAAAAAGCCAATTCTCCATATTTCAGGATTTTCGTTGGTTTTTACCCATACAGGATCGTTGAATTTTTTCTTGTCACCCACAAATGAAGACATCACGTCTTTGGTAGGAGTATAAATATGTTTGACTCCCGGAGTTTTTTCCAGTAGGCTGTCCATGGTGTCAAAAAAGAATCTTCCAACCACAAACTTATTTCCAAGATACCCTAAAATAGCTGTAAATAGTATAATTGAAACGAAAACAAGGCCCGGAATCTGGTGGGCAAGAGCTGGGATCAGATTGTCAATAGCGCTGACAATATACCAGATCACAAAAATGGTAAGCCCGATAGGACCAATAATCAGTAATCCCTGAAAAAAATTTTTCAGAAACAGATTGGCTATATTTTCAAAGCTTGGTTTCTTCAATGGATACTCTTTACTGTTTATATTTTAACCGTGTATGGTTTCTTTATTACCAAAGGATTTAATAATTTCTGCTTCATATTCCAGCCATTCTTCCCAACGTTTGTTAACGGCTTCGGTCTCTCCGAGCTGCCTTGCAAACCCGATGAAAGTCGTATAGTGGTTGGCTTCGGAAATCATGAGTTCCTTGTAGAAAACTTTAAGTTCTTCGTCTTTTATGTTTTCAGTAAGCACTTTAAATCTTTCGCAGCTTCTGGCTTCAATCATGGCGGCAAAAAGCATTTTGTCTATAATCAGGTCTTCTCTGCTTCCCTGAATAATGAATTTTGCTAGCTGGTTGACATAATCATCTTTTCTGGCTCTTCCGAAAGTATATCCTCTTTTCTTGATGATCTCATGCACCTGATTGAAATGCTCAAGTTCTTCCTGTGCGATAGCAAGAAGTTCTGTTACCATTTCCGGATATTCCGGAAGCATAGTAATCAAAGTAATTGCGTTAGTCGCTGCCTTTTGTTCACACCATGCATGGTCCGTCAAAATTTCTTCAATGTTTCCTTCTGCAATATTTGCCCACCTGGGATCAGTGGGAAGTTTCAACTTAAACATGTTATAAATTTTTGTAAAATTAAAACAAATTGAGAAAAGAAAGATGATTTTATTTCAAATTAACTGTTAAAGTGCTAAGAGGCTGTCTTTCTTCTTAGGAATTCCAAAATGTTCCATCCTGCAGTATCCACTTTTTTTAAGGCAGCTGAAATAATGAAAGCCAGCATAATATTGATGCTGTAGATCATGATCATCAGAATCCACCAGGGCATATTTTCTTTTAAAGGGACGACCAGAAAATAGACCAGCGAAGAACTTATTCCCTGAGCGAAGTAGAAAAAAATAGCATTTCTGCCTATATAAGTAATGAAGTTCTCCTTTGTGATTTTTAACCTGTTGTAAAGTGTAAATAAAGTGGCCAGCGAAAACAGGGCCCATATAATATAAGGAATTTTCGGCGGGAATTTATTCTTATTAATTTTGTAAAAAATATCGGATCCGTAATACCAGAACATCCAGATCAGGGCTCCGGCAATGAAAGTATAGATAGCCGGAATGATTTTACCGGGAATCTTTTTTCCGCGCATCCTGTTCCCGATTAAAAATACAGCAAGGTAAAACGCTACATAACCCACTTGTCCTGCGGGGTAATATTCAGGGAAAATGTTGAATAATAAAGTTAAACTTATACAAAGACCGATGAACCAGTTGATATGTTTGGGAAAGAATCTTAAAATTAATACCCCGAATACAGTCAGAATAAAATAGACTTTAAGATACCAGAAACTTCCCATAACTACCGGAAATGTATCGGCATTGGTATATTGATGCAAATACCAGTTACCGAGATTTTCCCATTGCGGGACAGCAGAAATGTTTGTGGCTGAATATTTTGATCCGAATGTTGAGTAGAAGTTCTGAAGCCACTCCATAGAGAAGAATGTCAGTCCAAATATTTTAAAGAAATAATCCAGAAAAAACAAAAACGTTACAAAAATCATATAAGTGATCTGTAGTTTCAGAAGTCTGTAAAAGGTTTTTTCAATATGGGCTCCGGAAGTAATTCCGCTTAATGCATAAAACAAAGCCACATCAAAAACAAGAGAAAATACCCTTACTTCGGCCGGAATATAAAACTGTCCTGACCAGAAGGCGGTGTGGATGAATACGATGGAAAGGGTTGCCAGCCCTTTAGCAAAATCAATATAGAGATCTCTTTTCATTGTAGAAGTTATGGTTCAAAAGTAAATAAACTTCTGCTATTTTTCAAGGGCATAAAAAGAGGCAAACAAAATTGTCTGCCTCCTTTATTAAATATGCTAAAAATGAATGTTGTGTTATTTTAACTGCTTGAACTCTTCAGCAGAAATTTCTCCTGTCTGAATTTTTCTAAGCTCATCGATATACTGGCTCATGTAAGCATCAATTTCAGGGCTTACCGTATTCTTAGCCATCTTGTAAGTTCCGTTTAAAACTCCCTGATAGTAATAGAAGAAGTTATAGTCGAAATTAGCGGCATTAAGATCATATTGACCTAAAAGGAATCCTAAACGCACTGCAGATCTTCTTTGTGCAGGGGTTCCGTGGTGTCCCGGGCTGGTTGTCTGGTAATCACCGATGCTTTGTGCGAATTCGTAAGCTGCTGCAATTTCGCTGAAGTTGGTTTTATTGTAACCGTTTGGTCTTCTCAAGTAATATCCTGCAAAACCGTCTGCTTCCAGTTCATTAGGTCTGGCGGTATTTTCATTGACTGTTGGAAGTCCGAAGATATATTGTAACTGATGACCGTACTCATGAGCAAGGATCATAGCGTTGACAATATCTCCACCTTTTGCTTTTGCATCATAATAGATGGCATAGCCATAATAAATCTTTCCTGTGGAGTAAGAAATGGCGTTGTACGTCGAATTGAAGTTGGAAGGATCGTTTACAAATCTAAGAGTTGGGTTGCTTCTTCCCCACATGCTGGCAATTTGAGTCATCTGGCCATTCATAAAGCTGGTATCTGCGGAATTTTGAAGCCCGGTCATCAGAACAGATGATGAACTCCAGTTGTTATCCACATAATAGCATGCTTTTTCAAGGGCGCTTGGCTGATCCAGTTTTGCACTTGACGCCTCTTGTTGAGGAAGTACAGTGTCTTCCATTTTGTCATCGCTGCACGATGTGAGTGAGGAAACAGCGATAATACCTGCTAAAAAGCAGAAATTAAATGTTCTTTTCATAAAAATATTAGTTTTGGTTAAACGAAGGTATGAAATTATCTCTTATATGTGAATACTTTATTGTTAAAAATTATTCAAAACATAGTGAATAGAATATTTGTAAAAAAAACATTGCTTTGATTGTAAGCAGTTTAGAATTTTATTTGTATATTTGCACCTCGAAATAACTAAAAATTTTATAAACAATGTTTGCAATTGTAGAAATAGCAGGGCTTCAATACAAAGTTGAGCAAGACCAGAAGTTGTTTGTAAACCGTTTAAAAGGAGACAAAGGAGGGAAAGTTTCTTTCGATAAAGTTCTTCTTACTGTAAACGGTGCAATCACTGTAGGCGCCCCAGCTGTAAGCGGTATCACTGTGGAAGCAGAGATCCTTGACCATGTAAAAGCTGATAAAGTAATCGTTTTCAAAAAGAAAAGAAGAAAAGGTTACAAAGTAAAAAATGGTCACAGACAATCTTTAACTCAAATCGTAATCACTGGTATTACTGGTTTTGAAGGTGGAGCTAAAAAAGCTGCTAAAAAAGAAACTGTGAAAGCTGAAGTTCTTTCAGACAACGCAACTGTTAACTTTAGTGAAGATCACGAGCTGAACTATCACTTAAAGAAAAACAACTTGTCTCAGTCTAAAGAAAACAGAGAAACTTTAATTACTTTAGGTAAAGCAGTTAAAGTTGAATTAGAGAAAAAGATCCTTACTCACGAAGAAGTAGATGCTGCTATCGTTAAGAATATTGATCAATTTAAAGCACTTAATAAGTAATAATAATCCACTAATAAAATGGCACACAAGAAAGGAGTCGGTAGTTCCAAGAACGGTAGAGAGTCTCACTCTAAAAGATTAGGTGTGAAGATTTTCGGAGGACAAGAAGCTATTGCCGGAAATATTATTGTTAGACAAAGAGGTACTCAACACCACCCAGGTGATAACGTGGGAATCGGTAAAGATCACACTTTGTTTGCATTAGTAGACGGTAAAGTAGTTTTCAGAAAGAAAGCAAACAACAGATCTTTCGTATCTGTAGAACCAAACGCATAATTTTTAAGCGTTTTATAAAAATTAAAGCCTCAGCATTTGCTGAGGCTTTTTTGTTTGTCTATATAATGGTAAATATTCTTATATATATACCATTATGAGTGAAATATTTATATATTTGCTAACAACCAATCCCTAATCAATTGTGAATGCCGAAAAGCATATAGGCTAGGCTATATAATAAACAAAATAACTATGAAAAATTTAAGAAAACTAACCAAATCGAGTTTGAAAAATATTATTGGCGGAGTAGCAGCAAGCTGCCCTTCCATGTTCCAGTCATGTGATCAATGGTGCAGATGGAGCCCGTGGGAGCAGTCGCACTGTATGCTTTCGGAACCATGTTCGCTGTCAGATTGCCTTTAGACGAGATATTGATAATAAGATTACCGAGGTTGCTGATTCCGGTACTTAGATAAAATTTAATAGCCGTAGTTTCGCTGAGACTGCGGTTTTTATTTTTAATTATATTTTAATTTTTTTAAATGGTGGTGAATTTCAAAGTGGTAATTTTGTAGCCCATTTTAAATAACTTGAACATGAAAGGAAAAATTTTACTGATGCTGGGGCTGCTGGCTTCTGTAAGCTGGCAGGCGCAGACTAAAATATTATTTGATGCTACAAAGGCAGAAAGTGCAGGAAATGCAGACTGGGTTATAGATGCAGACGTTCATAATCTTTATTTTTCATCTACAGGGGTCGCCACTACAGGTACACAATCTAATCCGCAAAGAATTCCGACTCCGGCACAAAGCTCAATTAATGCAGCTACTCCGGAAACCTATTGGCAGGGAGCTTTGAGTTACTGGGGAATTGATTTGGTCCGACAAGGTTATGTGGTGGAAACACTTCCCTATAACGGAAGTATCACCTATGGAAACTCATCCAACCCGCAGGATTTATCAAATTATAAAGTATTTATTATCGATGAGCCTAATATTAAATTTACGGCTTCAGAAAAAACCGCTATGCTGAATTTTGTTTCCAATGGCGGGGGGCTTTTTATGATTTCGGATCATAACCAGAGTGACAGAAATAATGACGGATGGGACTCTCCGGCGATCTGGAATGATTTTTTTACATCAAATGGAGTGATTTCAAATCCTTTCGGAATTTCTATTGATCTGAATAATGTGTCTCCGTCTACTTCTAATTTTGCCCCGGTAAATACAAATCCAACAATTTTATCAGGTCCTCAGGGGAATCCTACACAAATGAAATTTTCTAACGGAGCAACGATGACCTTAAATAGAAGTGCTAATTCGTCTGTACAGGGACTTGTATTTACTACAGGTTCTTCCAATACGGGAACGACAAATGTAATGTTTGCAACAGCAACCTATGGTAATGGCAAGGTATGTGTGTTGGGTGACAGCTCTGTGCCGGATGATGGTACAGGTGACCCCAATGATACATTGTATAACGGATATGCGGCAGATGCCAACGGAAATCACAGACCTCTTCTGGTGAATTCAGTAGTATGGCTTGCCACTCCGTCTAATTTGGCGGTAAAGGAGGATTTAATTGCAAAGGATCGTCGTGCAGAAGTATATCCTAACCCGGCTGCGGATTATGTATATGTAAGGAATCAACAATATAAGACCTATAACATAACGGACGAAGCCGGAAAAATAGCGGCTTCAGGAGCTATACAGGAGAATGGTTTTATCGATATCCGGTCTTTGTCTGCGGGAGTATATTATTTACGTCTTCAGTCAGATAAGGATGTGCAATCAACGAAACTGATTAAGAAATAAGAAATAAAAAGCCGGACATTATCATAATGTCCGGCTTTTTATTGTATATCTATTAGAATCCTACCTGTATTCCTGCTTTAACCCCGAATTTTGATATTCCCGGTCTGTCCAAATAATTTCCTCTCCAGTTGAAGTCCACTCTGAAAAGTCTGATATTTCCGAATCCAATATTTTCAATACCGAATCCGTATTCATAGTAAATATGATCGCTTGGTGCAGAATATTTAAATCCTTCAACATTGATGGCTTTGGAGGCGTCACTTAAAGTTCCATAGGCACCTCTGATGAAAGCTACTTCTCTAAGTTTCAGTTTTTTGATCAATGGGATGTAAGAAAGTATTTTCCCGTTAAAATGATGTTCAAGGTTAAGCGTTGCATAAGTGTCTGCTACAAACTCATAATAATTAAGCTGTGCAAAGGTATTAGGAACGAGCCCGTATGAAAGGTTGGCGGGGATTATATTCTGTAATGCCAAAGGAACGGTGTTGAAGTTTTTTCCGGCTTCAATATTCACAATCGTTTTTCCTAGTGTTCCGATGAGGAATGGTTTGGAAAGCATAAACTGAAGTTTGTCATAATTAAAGTCAGCATTGAAGAGGCCTTCAATGCCTCTCGTGTACCTCAATACAATAGTAGGAGCCAGGTTTTTAGCCTGGTATCTGTCTATTCCGGTCTGAGAGAATCGTGCGCCGGGTTTTGCAATAATACTGAATGTAATATGAGAATCATTGACCGTTTTTCTTAAGTTTCCATCCTTATAATACATAAGGTTAAAAAGCTCAAGATTAGCAGATTTAATACTTTGCATTACCCCGTCTAGCCTTAATTGCACGTTTTTCCAGGGTTCAATAGCTACAAATACCTTAGTTTGATTAACTGAGCTTAAAGAATTATTGTCTCCTCTTGCAAAAAATGTTGATGCAGACTGAGCTCTGGTTGTCACTCCGTCTCCGCTGGTTAATGCGCCTCCAAGCTGGAGAATATCTCTGCTTGTTCCGGCTCCAACCATAAACCGGTTGAGCTTATTGAACATATATCTGGCTTCAAGGCCATATTTTATCTGTTGATCTTTGAATCCGTAGGCAGTATAAAACTGAACCCTCCACATATCGTTCAGCCCAAAATAAGTTCTTCCTCCCAGTCTTATTCTGTCTCCTTCTACTTTATTTCTTCCGTATATTGAAAAAATGGGCCCGAAATCAAATCCTCTAAAGGCATTATAGTGGCGTGATCCCAGGGTTTCAAACAACTTTACCATTCTGTTGAATTTGGGAGTCTGTTGCAGCTTATCAAGCATATTGTATACTCCCTGTTCGGATTTGGACAATGTATCAGGTCTGGCTTTGGTCCAGTAAGCTTCATCTTTTTCAACAAACTTGTCTTCGTATTCTTCTTCTTTTCTTTTGAAAACTTTCGGATCTAAAGGTTTATTGAATTGATAATCGGAGTAATCTACTGATCTTTTAGCAATAATACTTTTAGAGCCCTTCTTTTTTGAAAAAGGGCTTATTTCAAATTCCGTAACAAGCTTTTTGGGAAGGAATGTGTTTTCATCAGGATTATCATACTCAAGTTGAGTAGAAACGCTATTAACGAAATTCACATTGATTTTTTGTGTTGATTTTAAAGTTGCTCCTATAACAGCATAAGTATCAGTATCAATGTAAAGGTTTCCCTGAAATGCCAGAACATCTTTTCTTTTAGGCTGATATCTGATATGAAAAGCTTTCTCTCCGTGAATAGCAATAGTGTCTACAAGACTGTAGTCGTAAGTACTGAATCCATCGGATCCTACGGGGCTCTGGAAGCCGATATCAAAATAATTAAGGGTATTGTCGTATATATTGATATCCCTGTACAGGTTTTTGGCAGAAACGGTAATCACCTGATTGTCCTGAAAGCCTGATGTTTTTTGGGCTACCAATGTTCTCTTGCTGTCTTTGTCCGGTTTGTTTCTTCCGTAATTTTCATATACTGCCTCATTCAGGAATATAGGAAGCCCCAGTCTTCCGCTGGCGGTGGAGTCTGCATAATCGAAAATAAAATCAAGCTTTTTGAAGATCTTTTTCTTCATAAACGTACTGTCTATGTTGTTAAGATCAAATTGTGTCTTTTCGTATTCTTTATACGAGTAAGTATCAAATTTTTCTAATCCGTTATTTCTTTTACGGTCCCATACTTTTTGCATAATAGCATAAGCCGGGTTTTCTTTTTTGTTTTTGTATTTGGGTTTGGAAGTACTGATGACAATTTCCTGGATATTGCTCACCTTTGCCTGTGAAAGCTGTACGAAAATATTGTCAGCAGTTTCAGCAGTAATATCAAGCGTTTCCGGAGTATAATTTTTTTTGGAAAATTTCAATTTATAGATAATACTGTCAGACTGAATACTGAAATTCCCGGAAGTTGTCGTTAATGCAGGTGTTTTGTCATTGTTGATAAAGATATCAACTTTACTAAGTTCTTTGTTGTTTTTTTCATCAACAATTTTACCACTGGCCTTGTTCTGAGCCCACATAAAACTGGTGGCAGTCAGGAAAAAAAATAAAAAATTGTGTTTAGAATTATAATTTAACATCATTCGTTTCTTCAAGCAATTAGCACAAACAAAAAGTATGCAGTTTATTTAATAAAAAAAATTAAAAAATAAAATATTTCCGTGATTTAAGGTGAAACAGCAAATGTAACGAAAATAAGTCTAGTATTTATTAAAAATAAACAGGAAATTCCAGGATCTAAAATATGATGGATCAGTGAATTAATCCTGTCTGAAAATGTCGTACCGTCAGGGATTTATAGAGTCTCCGAAATTGAATATCAGAGAAGGTTTTGAAGGCTTGTATCCATTTTAAATATTCTCCTGCGCGGGAAATGAATAGCCAAAAAAAAGACCTACATTTCTGTAAGTCTTTTTTGCTCCTCCTGCTGGGCTCGAACCAGCGACCCTCTGATTAACAGTCAGATGCTCTAACCAACTGAGCTAAGGAGGAATTTCCTTTGTTTTAAGTGGTGCAAATATAACAGGAATATCCGTACCAAGCAAGTTTTATTCCTTATTCTGTAATATTTTTAACTAAATGTATTGAATTTCAATTAGAAATATTTCGATTATTTTTTTATAACATTACAAATATTTTCCAATAAAGATCATAAATAGCATTATGAGGATGATAAATGACCGTTGTTAACGGATCATTTTATAGTTTTTCAGGGGTTTTTGGAACTGATTGTAATTCAGTTTTAGTTTTTCCGATAACCGGAATATATATTTAATAAAGTTATTTAATCAATAAAAATGACTGTAAAAAAGACTCACATTTCTGCAAGTCTTATTTTTTCTATTTCTTCAAATCTTTAAATATTTCCTGGACAGCACGTTCCAGTTGAGGATCGTTATCCTGTTGCCTGTCCATGAATGTGTTTTTGATATAAATATCCGGTTTGACCCCTGTTTTTTCCAGATTCTGCCCATCCAGTGTATAGGTTCCCCATGCTGGAAGTCTGTAATATGAACCGTCTACAAGGCTTTTTCCGGATGTAAAGATAATCCATCGATAGGTGTCCTGACCGATAATTTTTCCCAATTTCAGCGCTTTGAAGCCTGCTGCGGTCATTTCAGCATCACTTAATGAACTTTCATTTATTAACAGGACAATAGGCTTTCCGGAAGGCGCGAAATTCGGCTGGGTTGTCATTTTCCCTTCGCGGTATTTCCACTGCAGATAAGGCTTCTGGGCAAGGAAATTTAATACTTTATCATGAACATTTCCACCGGTATTGTAACGGAGATCAAGAATCACGGCATCTTTTCTGTTTTCCTGTTCCACCATATCCAGAAGAAAACGGTCCAGTTCATCAGTAGACATATTCTTCATGTATGAATAAGCAATACGGTTATTGCTGAGCTGATTTACCCGTTGGCGGTTGTTGAAAATCCAGTCATCGTAAAGCAATCCTTTTAACTCTGTATAGGAAATCGGGTGTACCTTGGTTGTTATATTTTTTCCTCCGCGGTTAAAAGTAAGAGCAAGTTCATCCTGTTTTTTAGGAGTGGTGAAGTAAGTATCCCGGTTTTCATTAGGGTCGATATTCTTTCCATTGACACTAAGTAACTGATCTCCCGGTTTGATATCGACACCTGAACGGAATGCCGGAGATTTTCGGAGAATCCGTTCTACTGTGTAAGGTTGATCTTTCTTAAAAATAATTCCGGTTTCATTGGTGAAATAATTCAGGTATCTGGTTTCCTCTTTTCCGGTTGAAGAGAATCCTGTATGCGAAGAATTGAGTTCACCCAAAAGATCATTAAGTAAGACCCGCAGATCATTTCTGTTATGTACATAAGGCAGATATCGGGCGTATTGTTCTTTTTTTGCTTTCCAGTTGATGCCATGAAAGTTTTCATCATAAAAGTTTTCTTCAACGCCGGTCCAGGCTTCATCGTACATTTGGGTGAATTCGGAAGCCAGATCTTTATTGAAAGTAAACTGAATGTTGATTTTTTCCGGTTTTAAAGCAGTCAGAGTTGTCTTATAGATGTTACCTTCTATCAGACTAAAAAGATTCTTGTCATTTTTTGTGATATAATCTGCTGCTTTGTCGAAGATTTTTTCGGATTTGGCAGGTTCAAAATCAGTGAAAACCTTTTTAAATAACTGTCTTTTGCCGTTATCCTGATTGGAATTGAATAACAAAATTTCTTTTTTGTCATCCATGAAAACAACAGGGTCATCCTGATAGCCATATCTGTCTGTAACCAGCTCAATTCTTTCCAGAATATTTTCGGGATTGACTTTCAGCTCTTTTACAACCGGCTCTTTTTCCTTTTCTTCTTTTTTCTCTTTGCTTTCTTCTGTTTTTTCTTTTTTATCCTTGTTGTCTTCCTTGCCGTCTTTCTTTTTTTCTGTAGATTTTTCTTCTTTCTTTTCTTCCTCGGTAAACAATTTGTCAAATTTTTCAGATTTATAAGGCTCATCAAACCAATCCAGCGCCATTCTGTAAATATTAGATTTCTGCATGCCTAAAGGATAAGACGGGTTGGTTCTGTCACTGGCAAAATAGATATACTTACCATTGGGAGACCAGCAAGGATCCTGTTCGGAAACTCCGGTGTTGGTAAGGTTTATCGTCTGCCCTTTTTTGATATTATAAACGAAAATATCCAGTTCAAAATTTCTTTTTGCCGAGAACAGCACATATTCATTATTGGGTGAGAAAGAAGGTGCAGAGTTTTGGAATGCCCAGATTTCATCTTTTACAATTGTCGTAGAGCTGAAGTTCTTAAGATCCATCAGTCTTACTTCATCACGGCCACTTAGATATACCGCTTTTGAAAGATCATTGTTAAAGGTTATATTACGGTTGTTGCGTACATCATGTGTTAATTGTTTGGATTGGCCTTTTCCGTCTGCAGGAATACTGAACCAGTTTTGATAGCCTTTGTCGGTCTGGCTGAAAAGAAGGGTACGGTTATCTTTGAGCCATTTAACTTCCATGACGCGTTCCTTACCGTCCGAAATCTGCTGGGTAAACTTTCCTTCGATATCAGAAACAAATAAAACGCCACGGCTTACAAAGGCCATTTTTTTGCCATCCGGAGAGATGTCATAATAAGAAATAGTATTTTCTACACTGAAATTCTGTTCCTTTCCCAGGGTTTTATTTGTATTCAGGCTGGTGGAGAGTACCTTTGTGGTTTTGGCAGCAGTATCATAAATATAGATCTGATAATCTTTTTCAAATATTACTTTGGATCCGTTTGCAGAAACAAAGGGTTTTTTAATCGAGGTATCAAATTGGGTTAATGCTGTCTTTTTGCCGTTTTCAATTTTATAGAGATTGTATTCATTATTATTTTCATCGGAAATAAAATAAACAGTCCCGTTTTTGTCTACACTTGGATTAAAATCTTTCCCTTCATAGGTGGTGTATTGTTTAAAGGATCCGCTTTTGGGGGTGTATCCTAAAATATCAGGATTGTTTTCTCCTTTATAATGTTTACGCTGTACCTGGTTGGCGCTTTCAGAAGAGCTTGTAAAAAGGTATTCTCCGGCCGGAGTTTCTGCAAGTCCATTGGTGTTGTTAAAATAATTATTAAAGAGCTTTTGTGGAGTTTTTCCCTCAATACTTGTTTTAAAACTTCCGAAATTATTATCTCTGTTGGATGTAAAATAAATGGTTTTGCTGTCCCAGCCCCAGTTTTCCATTTCGTCTTTTCCGGTATGGAAGGTGAGTTGCTTTATTGTTCCGCCTTCAGCGGGCATTACATATACGTCGTAATTTCCATATTGATTGGAGCTGAAAGCAAGCCATTTTCCGTCCGGAGAAATACGGGGATTGATTTCCTCTCCGTCCAGGGCAGTGATTCTCGACGCATTTCCGCCATTGGTATCTGCTTTCCAGAGGTCTCCGTCATAAGCAAAATAAGCCGTTTTTCCATCCGGGCTTAGTGAAGGACTTGATAAGAAATAAGATTTTTCCTGCGCTGAGACCTGGATAATGGCAAAGGCAGTGAATAATGAAATAAAGACTCTTTTCATGGGTAATTTGATATTCTTGGAAAAAGGATGATGTTATTTTTGAATGAAAATAGGTATTTTTCCTGTAAATAGGTAAAGTTTTTAAACAAAAAAAAGACTTACAGAAATGTAAGTCTTTTTGCTCCTCCTGCTGGGCTCGAACCAGCGACCCTCTGATTAACAGTCAGATGCTCTAACCAACTGAGCTAAGGAGGAATGTCCTTGTTTTTAAGTGGTGCAAATATAGGACGAATATTTATACCCTGCAAATATTTTTAAGAAATATTTTTAAAAAAATTATAAACCTCCGGTGATCATTTTGAAAATATCACTTCCGAAAATAAGTAACATTAAGCCTAACAGGAAGATAACTCCTACCATCTGGGCATTTTCAAGTACTTTTTGAGGAACAGGCTTTCCTACGATAATTTCGTATAACGTAAATAAAACGTGTCCGCCATCAAGTCCCGGAATAGGAATAAGGTTTAAGAATGCCAGCCATACGGAGAACATTGCTGTGAATCCCCAGAATGCAGTCCAGTCAATAGAAACATTTCCTTTAGCATCTTTGTTGACAGGCATGTTTTTTACGATCGCGATAGGACCGCCCACTTTCTTGTATCCCTGTACTTTTTTATTGAAAATCAGCTTAAACTGTTTGATTTGATAAGTTAAACTTTCAATAGTAAGGGTGAATCCTCTTTTGATGGATCCGAAGAAGCTATAATCATTATGAACAGAATATTTTTCCATTTCCTTGAAAGATAAGATGCCGATAGTTCCTTCTTTAGAAACCGGAATTTTTAAATCTTGCTCCTGATTATCTCTTAATACCTTAAAATCTGTAACTTTTCCTGCATTAGGAATTACCAAAGGCTTTAATTCGTCGTAATAGGTAATCGGTTTTCCGTTGACAGAAAGAATTTTGTCTCCTACCTTCAACCCTGCATCTATCGTAGATTTTGTTACAATAGTATCAACGATCGGAGTCATTCTTGGTGTTAGGAAAGCTTTAGGTTCAGGATCCTGAAAAGCAATTGCTTTTCCGTCATCACTGGTAGGGAAGGTCACTTCTTTTCCGTCTCTTAAAACTGTTATTTCGTCACTTAACAAAACATCTAAAGCCAGTTTCTTGAAATCTTTCTGAGTATTGCCGTCTACTTTTAATATTTTATCCCCGTCCTGAAAGCCCATTTTCTTTGCAGCTTCCGTATAGTGAAGCGGGGTAGTGATTTTATCTGCTTCAAAGATATTTTCTCCGTTCTTACCTACTAAGGCTGAGAATATAATCCACGCCAGGAAAAAGTTTACTGTAACTCCGCCCAGCATAATGATTAATCTCTGCCAAGCCGGTTTTGCTCTGAACTCCCATGGTTCTGCGGTTTTTTTAAGTTGTGCAGTATCCATACTTTCATCCACCATTCCGGCAATCTTCACATATCCCCCGAAAGGCAGCCATCCGATTCCGTATTTGGTTTGCTCAGGATGTTTTCTCCAGTCGCTGTCAGGAAGTTTTGATATATCGATAGGAACTTCTTCTTTTTTTCCGTTTACCTCTATTACTTCAGTGTCCGGAAGATTTTGTGAGAAAAATTTATATTTCCACTTTCCGTTGATTTTTTTCATTGAGAAAATGGAAAACCACGGATCAAAAAATAGGAAGAATTTTTCTGCTCTTGTCTTAAACCATTTGGCCGGTAAGAAGTGCCCGAGTTCATGAAGAACTACAAGTATAGAGATACTCAGAATGAACTGGAAGAGTTTTATTGCTATTTCCATTAATAAATTTTAGATTTTAATTTGCAAAGGTAACAATTATCAAAACTATGCCAAATAAAAAAGCCTCCCGAAACGAGAAGCTTTGTCATATTTAAAGACATTGATTATAAATTAAATGAGACACCAAGGCTTCCGTTGTTACCAACCTCTGCAAAAACACCTATTCTTTCTGTGAAAAAGTATCGGGCTCCGATATGGGCCCCTATTCCAAAGTCTTTTCCAAGAACCCCAAGGTCAACACCCGGATAAATATCCCATTTTGCCGGCAGATTTAATGCATCCTGTAAGTGAAAATTCAGTCTCCCGAAAACAAATACGCGGTTATCCTTGTCATTATCCTTATAATTGTCGAAATAACCATTAATACCGGCACCTACTGATATAAGTTTGTTAAGACCATAATCATACGTTCCCGTAATACCCGTTCCGTATCCCCAGGCGCTCAGTCCCAACTGAATTTTCTGGTCTCCTTTTCCGGTCCATGCCTGAGCATGAGCTACAGTTCCAAAAAAGGCTAGCATCACCATAAAAACCAATTTCTTCATAAATTCTAATTTTTAATGATATTAATAAAAAATACCAAACATCAAAAATGAAACCGAAAATGCATGAGTTTATAAAAAGAAAATACTTTATGAATTATTAAGAAATCCGGTTTTTGATAAATATTTTTAAATATGGATCCCGCTAACCGTTGCGCAGATCAGATTTAGATGTGATTAGCTTGTTTTTTGGTAAAAATAAAAGGTGTATTTTTATACATCGGATTGAAATAATTTAAAAGTAATTAAAGATGAAAATTGTAGGGCTTAATTTAGATATCGTCTGGAAAAATAAAGCGGAAAATTTTAGAATTATTGAAAATGAGCTGCAAAACCAGCAGGCAGATATTTTTCTTTTACCCGAGATGTTTTCGACAGGTTTCTGTATGGATGCCGCTGAAGTTTCAGACAGAAATGAAGAGTCTCTGGAGTTTTTAAAAAAGATTTCAAAAGAAAAGAATACGGCATTCTGCGGAAGTGCTCCGGTAGAGCAGAATGGTCATTTTTACAATAGAATGTATTTTGTACAGCCTGATGGTGAAACCCTGTTTTATGATAAAAGACATTTGTTTTCTTTTTCAGGAGAAGATAAAGTTTATACTCCGGGTAACAAAAGAGTGATTGTAAATTATCAGGGAGTCCGGTTTTTGCTTCAGGTGTGTTATGATCTTCGTTTCCCTGTTTTTGCAAGGAATAATGATGATTATGATGCTATATTGTATGTGGCCAACTGGCCGGAAAAAAGAGTAGGAGCATGGGAACATCTTTTGAAAGCAAGAGCTATTGAAAATCTGGCCTTTGTTTTTGGATTAAACAGAATCGGGACGGACGGGAATAATCTTTTCTATCAGGAAAGTTCTCACTGTTTCTTTGCTGACGGAAAAGAAATTTCCAGTAAAAACGGAAACAGAGTATCGGCAGAATTGGATATGGATGAGCTGAATGATTTCAGAACTCATTTCCAGTTTCTTAATGACCGGGATGATTTTTCCATTCGGCTATAAAATAAATAAGGCTAAGCCAGATGTTATTCCTTCTCAGCCTTAATGTTTTTAGATATTCTATGCAATATTATATGTATTGTTGTAAAAGCCGGGTCAGCGTATTAACGTCACGTACTCCGCTTTCTTTCCACAGCAGTTCACCTTTTTTGAAAACCATTAAAGTTGGTACGCTGCGAACCCCGTATTGTGAGGCAATAGCGGGATACTGGTCAATGTCCACTTTTATAATTCTGGCTCCTTCGCCAACATTTTCTTTTACACTGTTTAAAACCGACGACTGTACTTTGCAGGGCTGACACCAGGTGGCAAAGAAGTCAATAAGTACCGGTCTTTCGGAATTAATGATTTCCTGAAATTTTTGTGACATAGTTTTTAGCTTAATCTGTTATTTTTTATCAGTTTCATTCTGGATCGCTTTTACATTCTTCCAGCTTGTTCCGTCGTAAGCGTCCACTCCGTTTTTCGATAGGATTTCCATCGCCTGATCTGCCTGAATGCCTTTATTGCAAAATACAACAACTTTTTTCCCTTTCAGGGTTTCTATATGATTCTGAATTTCTGCCAAAGGAATATTGATTGCATTTTTAGCTGTTCCGGCAGCATACTGTTCCGGAATTCTTACATCTACCAGTATTACATCAGAGCTGTTGACGACTTCTTTAATATTGCCTTTTGGTGCAAGGACTGCATGGTTTGTTCCGCAGGCAGTCAGCATAAAGGATGATGCTAACACAATTCCCCAAAATTTACTCTTCATTTTATGATGTTTTAGACTGGCATACAAAATCTGTTGTCGGGAATTTTTCGGTTTTTTTAATCCCGTTAAATCCCCCTTCAATTTCAGTGAAATTTCTGATTCCGTGCGAGTTGAGAATGCTGGCTGCAATCATACTTCTGTAACCTCCGGCACAATGCAGGAAGAAATGTTCAGAGTCATCAATACTGCGCGCCCAGTCACTGATGGTATCCAGTGGTTTGTTGTATGCGTTGTCAATATGCTCAGCAGAGTATTCTGTTAATTTTCTGACATCAATTACTTTGGCATCCTGCGTAAACTGTTTTGCAAATTCAGCAGGAGTAATTCTTTTAATTTCATCTGTTTCCAGACCTGCATTTTTCCATGCTGTAAAGCCTCCTTTTAAATACCCTATGACATTGTCAAAACCAACTCTGCTTAATCGAGTAATTACCTCTTCTTCAGTCCCCTCGTCTGTTACTAATAACAGCGGATGTTTGATGTCTACAATCAAAGTTCCTACCCATGGGGCAAAATCTCCTTTAAGCCCGATATTGATTGAGTTAGGAATAAAACCTTTGTGGAATTCTGCTGCACCTCTGGTATCTAAAATCAAAGCTCCTGTTTCTTCAATAAGCCCTTCAAGATCTTCAGCCGCAACAGGGTGTAAGCCTTTGTTCATCACAATATCCAGACTTTCATATCCTCCTTTGTTCAATGCTACATTCATTCCGAAATATTTAGGTGGGGCCGTTAAACCATCCAGTACCTCTCTGATAAAAGATTCTTTATCGGGTTGATTCAGCGCATAATTTGTTTTTTTCTGATTCCCCAGAATATCTACGGTTTCCTTCTGCATGTTTTTTCCACAGGCAGAACCCGCACCATGCGCCGGATAAACAGTAATGCTGTCATCTAAAGGCATGATTTTGTTTTGAAGACTGTCGTATAAAATTCCGGCAAGATCTTCCTGAGTAAGGTTTGTTGCTTTCTGAGCCAGATCTGGTCTTCCCACGTCTCCTAAAAATAAAGTGTCTCCGGTAAAGATTGCTGTTTCAGTCCCGTTTTCGTCAATCAAAAGATAGGTACTGCTTTCCATGGTATGACCGGGAGTATGGAGAACTTTTATTTTTATATTTCCAATTTTAAAGATTTGCTGGTCTTCCGCGATAATGGCTTCAAATTCCGGAGCGGCCGTGGGACCGTATACAATCGGAGCACCTGTTTTTTCACTTAGATCCAGATGTCCTGAAACAAAATCAGCATGGAAGTGAGTTTCAAAAATATATTTTAACGTGACATTATCTTTTTCAAGACGGTCAAGATAAGGTTTTACTTCTCTTAACGGGTCAATAATGGCAGCTTCGTTTTCTGATACAATATAATAGGCACCCTGAGCCAGACAACCTGTATATATTTGTTCAACTTTCATTGGATATTTTATTTAATAGTTAAAGATACAAAGTATTAGATGAAATGTATAAGAAATGTTAAATCCGATTGATAGTTTCTTTCAATAAGACAGACCACTAATACCTGAAGTGCTTTCTTGGCAACAAAAATAATGCCTTACATAATGTTAAATTATAAATACTGTTTTTTATCATGTTTTCTCAATGAAAACCAGATTTATAAGGTGATTATTTATTCTAATCTATAGTAAATTTTGTACAAAATTTCGTTGGTGTTTTCTGAAATGTTTTGATCTGATTTAAATCTAAGATAAGCATCCCTTGCGGCAGATCCTTCTTCATAGTTGATCACTTTATTATACTTTTCATAGATATGATCTTTAATTTTTCCGTTGTCAACAATGCTTACCATCTCATTAAAATATTTTTTGGTGTCATCATGCATAGGCCAGTCTTTTTCATGGAGTTTGTAGAATTCCACCATTTTTTCAATTGCAAATACTTCGGAATCAATTCTCATGTCATTAAACCCTGTCAAAAGCTCTTTCTGTTCCAGGTTTTTTCCGAGCCAGTATATTTTTGCCTGTGCAGCTGCAATTGCCGAATTGGCCATCATGGAATCTCTTTTTACCGTAGGTGAAAGAATGATATCCGGTATTTTACTAACGGGCAGGGGATTCCTGGAGGCAATTTGCAGAATTCCAAAATAGCTTTCAATCTTATTTTTAAGTCCGGCTAACTGTTCATCTGTCATGTCATCACTGGATACTCTGATTTTAAAATCCCAGCCTCCACACTCATAAATGGAAAGGAGCGAATTTTTCTCTACATATTTTACACCCTTAAAAAAATCTGCCTGTCCCATTGAGTGGCTAAACAGAGAATAGATATAATTTACCTTCAGCTGGTCATTGGAAATGCTCCCGAATAAAGGCTTTAACTCTGTACCCTTGTCCGAGTTCTGGTTAAGAGCGTATTCGTATGAAGTGAACGAATCTCTAAGTCTTTGATTATCAATCGAAATTTTGGGGTATATGTATAACGTAAGCGTAGTTTTGGTTTTCTTATCTTTTTGCTGAATATAAGAGATCGCTAAGTGTCTGTTTTTTAAATCATAAGAGTAGATGGCTTCTCTCTGGAATCCGGACCATACGGGAGGGAAAATAACTGAAGTGGCTTCATGGGTGAAATCCCCTTTTACTGATAAATTGATCGGTTGTTTTCTTGGTTGAGAAAAAAGAACTGAAAACAAAAAAGATAGGATGATAATAAAATTCTTTTTATATAAATTCATGTTTGGGTACGTATATTGTTTCAATGCCGAAGGTAAGTATTAATTTACTGTGATTAAAAACAAAAACTTAATAGTATAATATTACTTTAGGTTCGAAATGTTTTATAAAAAATTTTATATTTATAAGTTAAAAAGAGATTAGATGGCAGACAAAACACAATTTATCGAAGAATTAAATGCTAGATATACTCCGAAAGGAGATCATATTATTTTGGGAAAAGCAATGCTGGATGGAGAAGTGGTTCCCGAGGTAAACGTAACGATTCCCTTAAAGACCATCAACCGTCATGGCCTTATCGCGGGAGCTACCGGAACAGGAAAGACAAAAACCCTGCAGGTATTTGCAGAGCAGCTTTCTCATGCGGGAATTCCGTCTCTTGTTCTGGATATTAAAGGCGATTTTTCAGGAATTGCAGAACCCGGGCAAATGAATGCCATTATTGAAGAAAGATATGCAAAAACACAGCTTCCTTACAATCCGCAGGGATTTCCGGTAGAGCTGATGAGTATTTCCGGAGGGAAAGGAGTGAAATTAAGAGCTACCGTTACAGAATTCGGACCGGTTTTACTGAGTAAAATTCTGCAGCTGAATGATACTCAGCAGAGCATTATGTCTATTGTTTTCAAATATTGTGATGATAAAGGGCTTCCTCTTATTGATCTGAATGATTTAAAGAAAGTATTGCAATATGTGACAGATAATGCCCAGGGAAAAGCGGAGCTTGCTGCGAATTACGGATCCATAGCACCGGCTTCTCTGGGGGCTATTCTGAGGTCCATTGTGGCACTGGAACAGCAAGGGGCTTCCGGCTTTTTCGGAGAACTGAGCTTTGAAGTTAATGATTTACTGAAAACAAGAGACGGAAAAGGAGTTGTGAATATTTTAAGAGTAGATGATATTCAGAATAAACCGCAGTTGTTCTCAAGTTTTATGCTTTCTCTTTTTGCAGAAATCTATATGACGTTTCCTGAAGAAGGAGACAGCGGAAAACCAAAACTGGTATTATTTATCGATGAGGCTCACCTGATTTTTGATGAAGCATCAAAAGTACTTCTTTCACAAATTGAAACGATGGTAAAGCTGATCCGCTCAAAAGGGGTAGGAATCTACTTCATTACTCAGATTCCGGGTGATGTGCCTGAGAATGTGTTGTCTCAGCTAGGATTGAAAATACAGCATGCACTCCGGGGGTTTACGGCAAAAGATAAAAAAGAAATCTCTAAAGCGGTGGAAAACTACCCGACTACAGAATATTATAATGCATCAAGCCTGATTCAGAATTTAGGAATAGGAGAAGCTTTTATAACGGCTCTGGACGAAAAAGGAATTCCGACACCACTGGTGCATACTTATCTTATTTCTCCGGAATCCAGAATGGATGTTCTCAGTGATGCTGAAATTTCAGAACTTACTTCCCAGTCTGCTTTAGCTGCAAAATACGAAAAGTTTATTGACAGGGAATCTGCCTATGAAATTTTGAGTGCCAGAATGGGGCAGGCAGTTCAGAACTCAGGGCCTGCTTCAAGTGCAAAACCTGCGAAACAGGAGCCAACGGTGTTTGATCAAATATTGAAAAGCCCGCTTATGAAGAGTTTAGCTAATACAGCATTACGGGAGATGTTTAAATTTATGAAAAGATAATAGATTCGAAGGTTCGTTCTGTTAGAAAGGGGTCAGTTAAATCTTATATATTTTTTTGTTATTTTAGCAGGCTATCTTACTGATCAGGCAATGTCAGTTTAGAGGATTATTAATTTAAATTAAAAAAGCGGTTAGCAAAAATTCAGATGTATTCAATTATAGATATAGAAAGTAATGGTGCAGGTTATAGACATGAGTGCATTATAGATATTGCCATCTACAGGTATGATGGTCAGAAGATTACTGACCAGTTTATATCGCTGGTGAATCCGGAAAGTGATATCACCCCTTTCGTACAGAAATTAACGAGCATTACCCCCAAAATGGTTAAAACTGCCCCGAAGTTTCATGAAATTGCCCGCAGGGTTATCGAAATTACTCAAAATACCACATTGGTAGGTCATAATATCGATTTTGATTACAGGATGCTTCGTCAGTCGTTCAAAAGACTGGGTTATGATTTCACAATCAATACTTTAGATACCATTCCTCTGGCAAAAAAACTGATTCCTGATGAGGTAAGTTATTCATTGGGAAAACTGGTAAAGTCGCTGGGGATTCCTTTGACCAACCATCACCGTGCTGAAGGAGATGCCAGAGCTACTTTAGAGCTTTTTAAACTTTTAATTTCGAAAGATACCGGAAACGAAATCATTCAGAAACAGCACGAAGAAACCAATGCGAAAACCTATATCAACAAAATCAAGCAACTGACTCAGGATTTGCCCAATGAGAAAGGGTTTGTTTATTTTCAGGATGATAAGGGGAAAATTATTTTTTCGGATTACATTCAGGATATTAATAAGTTTTCGAAAAAAGTTTTTAATTCTAAATCAAAAAAATGGGAACAGATCCAGAGAGAGGTTGAGCAGATTAATTTTGAACTTACCGGAACGGATATTATTGCCAAATTAATTCTGAACTCCAAGAATACTAAGAAGAAAGAAGTTTTGCCGTTTGGTCTTTATTTCAGAAATGATAAATATATTGTTGAAAAGAATAAACTCAATAAAACAGAAAAACCCATCTTAAAATTCAGATCCTTTACCCAAGGAACAAAAGCCGTTGAGTTTTTAGGAACCCAGGAAGAATTTAAAGACTGTACCGCATTAAAACAAAAAATAGAATTCAGAAAAAGAAATGAGCTTTGGCTGGGATCCGGAAGAAAACTGGGTGAAAAATTATTTTTGATCATTGAAAACGGAAAGGTGGTTTCATTTGGTTTTTATGAATTATTTACTCAGATTCAGACCCTGAGTAAGCTCGCCAAGCTTAAAATTGATTTACCTTTATCTTCAGGAGATTTAAATAATGAACTGCAACTGGCGCTGCTTCGCGGTGATTTTGAGACCTTACCGTTACCGAAATAAAGGGAAATCTGTTTTGAGACAGGGATCAGAAAATAAGGATGCTTTTCAAAGCAATTTTCTTAAAATAAAAAAATAAGTAGTACTTTTGTAAAAAATAAGTAAAAGCAATGCAAAATTTTAAACAAATTAAAACTGGAAAAAAGGGAGCTGTAAGGTTCTCTAAGGTTTGGAATATTTAAAAGAGTTGTCTTGCATAAAAAATAATCAATGTGGCAGACTCTTCTTGTAAGAATCTGCCTTTTTTTATGTTAAAATGAAATTATGAATTCAAAAGAATTATTAAAGATTGCCAATGAGTTTGGCACCCCGGTGTATGTTTATGATGCTGAGTCCATCAAAATTCAATACGAAAAACTTACATCTTCTTTTTTAAAACACACAAAGTTTTTCTATGCCGCGAAGGCGTTGACAAACATCAACATTTTGAAGTATGTCAAGAACTTGGGTGCTTCTTTGGATTGTGTATCTATTAATGAAGTTAAACTTGGGCTAAAGGCAGGGTTTCCGAAAGAGAAAATTTTGTTCACACCCAATTGTGTTGACTTAGCTGAAATAGAGGAAGCAATGGCTTTCGGAGTTCATATTAACATTGATAATATTTCTATTCTTGAGCAATTCGGTAATAAATACGGAAATTCCTACCCGATTTTTGTGAGAATCAATCCGCATATTTTTGCCGGAGGAAACTATAAAATTTCTACAGGACACATCGACAGTAAGTTTGGAATCTCTATTCATCAGCTTCGTCATATTGAAAGGGTGATGAAGAGTACCAACCTGAATGTTGAGGGGCTTCACATGCATACGGGAAGTGAGATCAAGGATCCGGAAGTTTTTCTTCAGGCTTTAGATATCATGCTTGATCTTTCTGAGCATTTTCCTAATCTGAAATACCTGGATATGGGTAGTGGATTTAAAATTCCTTATCAGGACAGTGAAGAAGAAACTGATGTTAGAACATTAGGAAAGAAAGTAGAAAAAGTGTTGGCTGATTTTTCTAAATCCACAGGAAGAAAATTTGAACTTTGGTTTGAGCCCGGAAAATTTCTGGTGGGTAAAAGTGGCTATCTTTTGGTAAAAGCTAATGTGATTAAGCAAACGACAGCTACTGTTTTTGTGGGAGTAAATTCAGGGTTCAACCACCTGATCCGCCCTATGTTCTATGATTCTTACCATCTTATTGAAAACCTTTCTAACCCAAAAGGAGCAGAAAGAATCTACACTGTGGTTGGAAATATTTGTGAGACGGATACTTTTGCATGGGACAGAAAATTACATGAAGTAAGAGAAGGAGATATCCTGGCTTTCCACAATGCGGGAGCTTATGGTTTTGAAATGAGTTCGAACTTTAATTCAAGACTGAAGCCTGCTGAGGTTTTATTCTTAGACGGGAAAGCACATCTGATTCGTAAAAGAGATGAATTTGAAGATTTGTTGAGAAATCAGATCGAGGTCATCTAAAATGATAATATAATACATACAATAAAAAGCTCCGCAGTTGTGGAGCTTTTTTTTATATACTCCTCAGAATTAAGCAGTTTTTAATGCATAAGTCATCAGAAAATTCAATTTAATTATTTAAATTTGATAGAGCTGGGAATGACTTTAAATAAATTTCCGGCTTTCACAAAAATAGAACACCAAACTTATTAATTATGGCCAAAAATATAGCAGAGCAAATTGTAGAAATGCTCGAAAAAGCCAATGTGAAAAGAATTTATGCAGTCACCGGCGATAGTCTTAATCATTTAAATATTGCGGTCAAAAAAAGCAGTATTCAATGGATTCATGTAAGGCACGAAGAAGTGGGGGCTTATGCCGCTGCGGCCGAGGCTGAACTGGACGGTCTTGCGGTATGTGCGGGAAGCTGCGGCCCGGGACATGTACACCTGATCAATGGAGTATACGAGGCTCACCGTTCTCATGTTCCAATGCTGGTTATTGCTTCTACGATTCCCAGCGAAGAAATGGGAATGGATTATTTTCAGGAAACCAATACCATTAAATTATTTGACGATTGCAGCCATTATAATCAGATGATTACCAGACCTGAACAGGTACAGCGGATCGTTCAGTCCGCTATTCAGCATGCTATATCCAGGAAAGGAGTTTCGGTGATCGGACTTCCGGGCGATGTATCGGAGCTTGATGCCGAAGATGCAACGACTTCTTCACAAATATTTAAAACCAATCCGGTCATCAGACCATCAGATGATGAACTGAAGCATCTGGCCGGCCTTATTAATGAAAGTAATAAAGTAACCCTTTACTGTGGGATAGGTGCAGGAGAAGCCAATAAAGAAGTAGTGGAATTATCCCGGTTATTGAAAGCCCCTGTAGGATATTCGTTTCGTGGAAAAATGGCTATCCAGCCCAATAATCCCAATGAAATAGGACTTACTGGACTGTTGGGATACCCGTCAGCTTATCACGCCATGCATGAAGCGGATCTGGTGGTCCTGCTGGGAACAGATTTTCCTTACCAGAAATTTATGCCGGTAAAAAATAAAATTGTACAGATAGATGAAAGCACTGAAAGATTAGGCAGAAGAGCAAAACTGGAACTTGGGCTGACGGGAGATGTTAAAGAAACGATTAAGGCGCTCCTCCCGTTGCTTAAAGAAAAAACAGATGAACATTTTCTTAATGAGCAGCTGGCTTTTTATGAAAAAGTAAAAGAAAATCAGCTTACCTATGTGAAAGATCAGGGTAAAGAAAATGCAATTCAGCCTGAATATGTAGCCCATACTTTAGACAGGGTTGCAGAAAAAGATGCCATTTTCACTGTAGATACAGGAATGTGTTGCGTCTGGGGAGCAAGATTCATTACCGGAACCGGACAGCGAAAAATGCTGGGATCCTTTAATCACGGATCAATGGCCAATGCGATGCCTATGGCTATAGGAGCCTCTTTGGCACATCCTGAAAAACAGGTGATTGCGATGTGCGGAGATGGAGGTTTATCAATGCTTTTAGGTGATATGGCTACCATTTTTCAGTATAAACTTCCGGTAAAACTGATCGTGTTTAATAACAGGACCCTGGGAATGGTAAAGCTTGAAATGGAAGTAGGGGGTATGCCGGATAATGAGACCGATATGATTAATCCTGATTTTGCTATGGTAGCCCGTGCAATGGGGTATCCCGGAAAAAATGTTCACGAGCCGGAAGAAGTGGAGAGTGCTATCAGAGAATGCCTGGACCATAACGGACCTTATCTTCTGAATATCTTTACAAATCCTAATGCACTGGCTCTTCCGCCAAAGATAGAATTTGAACAGGTCATGGGAATGACAAAATCTATGGCTCAGCTCATGCTGGGAGGTAAAATGGAGGAAGTTTTTGAAACCGTAAAATCCAACTATAAACATATAAAAGGACTGTTGTAGAATAATATATAAGTTGCTTAGTGTATTCCTGATCGATAAGTCTTTAAAATTTACATAAAAACTTCATATTTTCCGTAAAGTTTTCTTTTGATACAGGTGGTAAATATTTACCTTTGCCTGCTTTTTAATAATTAATGAATACAATTTAAATTATGAGAACTATATTTTTGTTTTTAGCTCTTTGTGCTGCTCATTTTGCATTTGCACAGGACCAGGAAGAAAGAGATGATTCTTTTATCAAAGACAATAATAAGAATCTTTTAAAAATAGATATTAAAGAACCTTTTATGCAGGTTGCCGTGAAATGCCCTAACTTTAAACCGGCGGCTTATGAAGGCGGAGTGGTGGTCTACAAAAATATTTTAAACAGATATATGTTTGCCTACCTGAATTCGGATTTCTATGCACTGGCCGGAGATTTTACATTTACATTAACCGTGGATGCCAAAGGAAAAGTTGTTGATGTAACGGGTTTTCCTAAGGTTCCGAACAGCGAGGTTTTCTTTGATGATATGCAGTATGTGGTGAGAAGGATTAAGAAAAACTGGATTCCGGCTTCCTGCAACGGACTACCCGTAACCTCCCAGATAAAAGTTAAAATGAGTTTTTCTTCAATATCCGCTGACATCGATTAATCTATGAAAAAATATCTTTTAATTTTACCGCTGTTGTTTTTAGGCTTTAAAGGATTTTCACAGGCAGTTGTTCCCCGGTATCAGGGACAGGAAAGTTTTCAGAAAGCAGAATTTCCGGGCGGAGAAGAAGCTTTTAAAAAAGAATTTTTAAAAATGGTTTACTCTTATATTGATATGGCTTTATATGCTGTTCAGGGAGAGGTAACTTTTATATTTAATATTGATCCTAAAGGAAAAATTGATAAAGTGGATATACTTCCGAAGTTCAAAAACAACGAAATGTTTATTGATGATATGAAGTATGCGCTTAAAAAAGTGAAAAATAAATGGAAGCCTGCTGTAAGAAACGGGGTTCCCATTGATTCTAAATTTATAATGAAGATCAATTTCGAGCATAATCTTTATGACGTTAACTAGCATATATATTTGACTAATAAAACAAATAAAAACACTACCATGAATGAAAAAAAAATGTATACTGCCTTAAAAGGTATTATTGTACTCCTTTTCGCGGGCTGTACAGTTTTATGTAACGCTCAAATTCTTGATGAGTACCCTAAGAATCAGGAGTTTTACGAAGGAGGAAGCGTTAATTTTTACAAAGAAGCCCATGAGTATCTCGTAAGTAATAATTTAAAGGAATGTGATGCCGGAGAAATTTATCAGCCAAGAATTATTGTAACGGAAGAAAAAGGAATTAAATTTATAAAAGATACCGATACGGCAAATATTGCAAAAAATAAATGTGCATACGATTTGTCCAGACTGTTGATCCAAAATCTGAAGAACTGGAAGCCTGCAGAAGTTAATAAAAGAAAGATAGGCGCCGTTACAGAGTTTATATTCTATCCCAAAGATATAATGAGTAATTATAAACCGGGATATAATGCCAGTCATTTTGTAAAATATGCACAATATCCTGAAGGTGTAAAGAAATTTAAGAACCTTTTTCATGATAATTTTATGATGATTTTTCAGGATTACGCTGTTCAGGGAAACATAAATCTGGAGTTTTATATTGATAAAAACGGGCAGATTGCTAATCCTAGGATTTATCCTGAGATTGATAATCGTAGTTTTAATATTGATTTTATGAGAACTCTTGCAAGGATGAAGAAGCCCTGGAAGCCCGCATTGTATGGTGAGATACCTATTAAAGAAAGGATTTCTTTTCCCTTAAATTTTTCAGTTATATATACTGAATATTAGCCCTGCCATTCTGTCACAATATTTTGTATCTTTGCAGACTCATCTGTTTGGAGTATAAAATTCATCATATAACCCCTGAGATTTAGATTCCGAACTTTAAATTGATTATCGTGCAAGAAAAATATATAGACGAAACAAAGCAGGGAGAAGCTTTTGCTATCGCAGAAAGACCGGAGAACTCTAAGAAACTATTTTTGGAAAGCTATGGTTGTCAGATGAATTTCTCTGATTCTGAAATTGTAGCATCCATTCTTAATGAGCAGGGATATAATACAACGATGAAGGTAGAAGAAGCTGATCTTATTTTACTTAATACCTGCTCCATCCGTGAAAAAGCAGAACAGACCGTAAGAATGCGTCTTTCCCAGTTTAAAAATCTTAAGAAGGAAAAACCGAATATGACGGTAGGGGTTCTTGGATGTATGGCGGAAAGATTAAAAACTAAATTTCTTGAAGAAGAACAGTTGGTTGATCTGGTGGTAGGGCCGGATGCTTATAGGGATTTGCCTAATCTATTGATGGAAACAGAAGACGGCAGAGATGCTATCAATGTTATCCTTTCTAAAGAAGAAACCTATGCAGATATTAATCCGGTACGTCTGGGTGGAAATGGGGTGACTGCTTTTGTTACCATTACCAGAGGTTGTGATAATATGTGTACATTCTGTGTAGTTCCGTTTACCAGAGGCCGGGAAAGAAGCCGGGACCCGCATTCTATTATTGAAGAATGTAAAGATCTTTCGAAGAACGGATACAAAGAAATTACCCTTTTGGGTCAAAATGTAGATTCTTATTTATGGTACGGAGGAGGTCCTAAAAAGGATTTCGCCAAAGCTTCTGAAATGCAGAAAGCTACTGCTGTTAATTTTGGGCAGCTGCTTGATTTAGTAGCTAAAGCTGTTCCTGAAATGAGAATCAGATTCTCTACTTCAAATCCACAGGATATGAGCCTTGATGTATTCCACATGATGGCCAAGCACGATAATATCTGTAAATATGTACATCTTCCAGTGCAGAGCGGTAGTAACAATATGCTTCAGGCTATGAACAGACAGCATACTCGTGAAGAGTATCTTGAACTGATCAAAAAGGCGAAGGAAATCGTTCCTGAAGTTGCATTTTCACAGGATATGATTGTTGGATTCTGTAACGAAACAGAAGAAGACCATCAGGATACGCTGAGCCTTATGCAGGAAGTAGAATATGACTACGGATATATGTTTGCGTATTCAGAAAGACCGGGAACACCTGCACACAAAAAAATGGATGATAATATTCCTGCAGATATAAAACAAAGACGTCTTGCTGAGGTAATTGCATTACAGGGAGAGCTTTCAAGAAAGAGAATGAAATCTTATGTAGGAAGAATGCATCAGATTTTAATCGAGGGTACTTCCAAAAAGAATGAAAACCAATGGAAAGGAAGAAATTCACAGAATGCCGTATGTGTTTTTGATAAATCGGAAGAACAGAAAATAGGTGACATTGTGAACGTTTTTGTTTACGATAATACACAAGGCACACTTTTAGGGAGAATTGCCGAATAATATTACGCTGATTACACTTAAAATATTATGCTGAAAATAAATGTACGGTTATATTGCCGACATATTTTTAGTAAATTGTGAAGAAAAGAAAGGATCATAAAAGGGTAAGCAGATTATGATCAATATTTAATCTATAAAATTGAAGATGGAAAAGTTTCAGAGGTATTACCTTAGCTTTTTGTTACTTATAGTTTATACCAATACTATTGCACAGGTAAATTGTAATGCAATAGAGGGTGAAGACTGTAAAAAAGCTTGTGAGTTATACAACTGGGCTTCAGAGTTGCAGGATACAAGGGGATCTCAGGGATATGCTGATCAGAGGATCAAGCTTTCTTCCGATCTTATAGAGGGGTATATAGAAAAGGGCATTCCATATTTTAAAAGCGGAAACTTTTTTACCCGGAAAATAGCAATCAACAGAGCCATTGATCTGGTTTCTGAAAATATTCTGGGATACAAAAGCTGGGGTCAGTTTCAATTTCAGGGAGATTATAACAGGGTAATCCGTGATTTTGAGATACTGAGGAAATATTATCCTGAAGAGCCGGTAAGGTCTCAGAATAGAACGGGTAACCCGGGTATAGTAAAAGCTATATCCTATCGTGGCTTTGAACAGAACGAAAAAATTACAGGGATTATTGACATGCAATTTGCTGTCAGAGCTTGTGTAAAGGGAACGTCTGATCATGACCAGCCTGGATTAGCTTTCTGTGAGCAGGGGAAATATGATAAAGCCCTTGAAAATTTTGAAAAACAAAGGAAGGCATACAACTTTGCCGGAAATATATACTTTAAAAGTAAAGTTTCTAAAATCAGAAACAAGGATTATTTGGATTTAAAAGCGTTAGCATTACAGACGTATGACGAGGCAAAGACCATGAAAGACGGCTATACGCATTATCTTAACAATGTCTACAGAGCATAGAAAAGCTGTAGATGACATTAAATCAATAATCAAAAATTTACTTATGAGCAACGAGTTACAAAGCATAAAAAATCGTTTCGGAATCATCGGAAACTTTCCGGCACTCAACAGGGCATTAGAAAAATCTATTCAGGTTGCCCCTACGGATATTTCCGTTCTGGTCATCGGAGAGAGTGGCGTGGGAAAGGAATTTATTCCGAAAATCATTCATTCAGAATCAAGAAGAAAACATCAGCCGTATATTGTGGTCAACTGTGGGGCGATTCCTGAGGGGACTATAGATTCTGAATTATTCGGACACGAAAAAGGCGCATTTACAGGAGCCACAGCAACCCGAAAAGGATATTTTGAAGTAGCAGACGGAGGAACAATCTTTTTAGATGAGGTAGGAGAATTACCACTGCAAACACAGGTTCGTCTTTTAAGAGTATTGGAAAGTGGGGAGTTTATGAAAGTGGGTTCTTCACAGGTTCAGAAAACCAATGTTAGGATTGTTGCAGCTACCAATGTTAATATGATGAAGGCTATTCATGACGGAAGATTCCGCGAGGATCTGTACTACCGTTTGAATACTGTTCAGATTGACATGCCTCCTTTAAGAGAAAGAAAGGGAGATATTCATTTGTTATTCCGAAAATTTGCTATTGATTTCGCGGAAAAATACAGAATGCCTGAGCTTGAACTTGAGCCTAGTGCAGTACATTATATTGAAAATTATTCTTTTCCCGGGAATATCCGCCAGTTAAGGAATCTTGTGGAACAAATGACTGTTGTGGAAAGAAACAGGAATATAACAGCAGAAAAACTTGCGGAATATATCCCTATGGAAACCCATCTTCCGATGGTCGTCAACAGCCAGACTACTCCCAAACAGAATGACTTCGGGAGTGAAAGGGAGATTATGTACAAGATTCTTTTTGATATGAGAAATGATATCAATGATTTAAAATCCTTAACTTCGGAATTGATAAAGAACAGAGGAACAAGCGACCTGAGCAGTCATGAAAAAAATCTGATCAACAGGATCTATACTCCTGAAAGCCAGCCGCAGGTCAATCAGGGATCTTTATTGTATTTTGAAAATAATAATGATGCCCCGGTAGTCCAGACTCCTACGATTATTTCAACACCGGATGATACTTATGAAGATATTGAAGACATTGAGGTAGAGGAAAATAAACCTGAATCTCTGTCTCTTCAGAATAATGAAAAAGATTTAATCATCAAAGCGTTGGAAAAACATAAGGGCCGCAGGAACAGAGCAGCAGATGAACTGGGAATTTCACAGAGAACGTTATATAGAAAAATAAAACAGTATAATCTGGAAGATTAATATCCGGCTTTTGTAAAAAAGCTTTTGATATAATTCCATGAAATAATATAAAAAAATGAATATTAAGATTAAAAATATTAGTCTGAAAAGGCCAATATTAGTGGGGATGCTTTTCGTTTTGCTGGGAGTTCTACACTCATGTTATAGCTTTACGGGATCATCATTAACAGATGAAAAAACAGTTCAGATCAACGAGTTTCCTAATAATGCCGCTCTTGTGAACCCTACATTATCCCAGCAATTCTCTACAGATATTCAGAACAGATTTCTGCAGAGAACAACATTGAAAGGAACCAAAGAAAATCCTGATATTCTGATAGAAGGAGAAATTACAGATTATAGTATTACTCCTACAACCATCAGTTCCACTACACAGACCACTCCTTCGGGAGGAGTAGTGCAGCAGGCTCAGAACAAACTTACCATCACTGTGAAGGTACATTATGAAAATAAAGTACATCCGGATTCAAGTTTTGACAGAACCTATTCTGATGAAGCAGCTTTTAACAGTGATTTATCACAAAGTATGATAGAAAGTACTCAGGTGAAGATAGTTACCGATAGAATTATTAATAAGATATTTAACGACATTGTAGCGAATTGGTAAGATGAATCCAAGAGTTTTAGAATTAATAAAAAATCCGAAAAATATTCAGTCAGAAGATCTTGGTCTTTTGAAAGAGGAGATTCATGCTTTTCCTTATATTCAAAATATCAGGGCGCTCCATTTGTATGGGGTACATCTTTATGATCAAGGTAATTATCAGAAAGAACTTTCTACAACAGCAGCCTATACTACAGATAAAAAGATTCTTTATCAGTTGATCAACGGGATCATTCAAAAGAGCCCGAAGCAGGAGTTTGCTGAAGAGAAACAGATCCTTAAAAATGCTGACAAAGCATCCCGGTACGGGTATAAAGACAAAGGGTTCCCGCTCAGAAGAGATGAATCTCCTGTAAAAGAGGAAGAAAAAGAAAATATATCCTGTGTAGTAGAGACTCCGCAGGAGGTTAAACATCTTTATATCAACGGTGAAAGAAACCGGATTCTTTTTGAAGGAGAAGAAAATTTCCTTGATGAAGAAAATCAGGAAAAAATAGATATTGAATCTACAATGGAATCGGGGGTTCTGGTAACTCAGACAACAGCGCCTGTTTTGGGAGATGCGGAAAAGGAGGAAGTAAAAGACGAAAATGCAGGTGAAGATTTTACGCCCGAAACGATCATTGATGAAGATAAAATTTCTTCAGAAGCAGAAGTCAGAGAAGTAGAACAGGAAGCAGAATTGAGTTTCCATGAGACTGAAGCTTTATTACCTGAAGTTACTATTGAAGAAGAGGCTCAGGAAATAAAGGAAACTGCTGAAAGTGATGCGATTTTGGATTCAGTAGAAGAGAATAATATTGAGCAGCCTGATGCTGAACTTAGCTTCCACGGAACTGATGCATTTCTGCCTGATGTTAAAATCCAGACACATAATACTGAAGAGGTAACACCAGAGACCCCTGAAGGTACTCAGTCAAATGTTAATAAGCATGAAGACGAAATGAGACGCCTGATTGAAGAGGTGGAGAAAAAAATGAAAGAGGCAAAAACTGTTCCTCAGGAGATAAAAGAAGAGCCTGAGCCGGTATCTGATGCTGAAATTAGTTTTGCGGAAACCCAAAGTTTTCATTTCTGGTCAACTGAAAAAGAAGAGCCGGTAAAAGCTGAAGAGGCAGAGACAAATTCCACAGAGGGTATTTCTGAACTTTCTGACCCTGTAAAAGATGAAGCTACCGGAGAAAGTGCGGAAGAAGAAAAAGAAGCCGTTTCTGAAGTTCAGTCTTCCTGGAAGCCCATGAGTGTTGAAACCAATGTGCCGGATTCTTTGATCAGTAAATCTGTACAGACGTCTGACCCCCAAAAAGATGCTGCTGTACATCAAAAGCTACCCGTAGCTGCTAAAACTGAGGAGAAAGATGAAAATAAGACGGAAGATACTACTGAGAAAATGACTTCCGAACCGGAAGGAATCTCTGAGCCGGTAGAATCTGAAAATACCGAAAATATCAAAGATGAAACGGAAGGAGTAAAAGACGAAGTTCCTGTAATGAATGTATCATTCTTTGGTACGGATATTTCCAGTCTGAGAGTGGAAGAAAAAGAGAAGGAGAAATCAATACAGGTAAAAGAGTCTCAGGCTTCTGTAAAAGAGTCTGCGCAACAGGTTCTGGACAGTAACGTTCCCGGCTTTATCAATACATGGCAAAGCTGGCTTAAAATCGACAGAACGGAAGAGGTTGAAAAAGATAAAGTTGAAAATAAAGAAAAAGTGATTGATTCTTTTATTGAGAATAATCCTAAAATCAGCCAGCTGAAAGAAGAAAGTACCTATGTCGTTAAAGAAAAGAATGATGATATTTCACATTTAATGACAGAAACGCTGGCTAACCTTTATTTTGAACAGAAACTCTATACCAAGGCCGTCAAGGCATTTGAAATATTAATCAGGAAAACACCTGAGAAAAAAGAGTATTTTGAGTCTAAAATTCAGGAAATAAAAGATTTCAGAAGTAAAAATTAAAATAGAAAGGTACTGCTTAAAAACAGTACCTTTTATTTTTATGAAACCGGGGTTTTATGAATCTTTTTGTTGCCCCGTAATTTCTTCCAGGCTTTTCGCCCGAAAACAATAACCAGGATAATCAGTATAATACTTAAAACTGCGGCAATTACAGGCATTGCCATTGCCAGAATCGACATAATGCCGGCTCCTGCTGTTTCAGTCGTTCCTACAACAGAATTTCCTAATCCTCCCGTGGTAGCCGTAGAAGCAGCCCGTATTCCGGCAAAACCGGAGCTGATCGTCGCTGCTGTTCCTCCTCCTGCAATCAGAGCGAGTGCCCACTGTGGAAATGTGCCCAGATCCGCAAACTGGCTGGCAAATAATATAGAGCCGGCGACAGTAGCCATAGGAACAGAAATAGTATCTAATAAATGATCTATAAAAGGAATATAATAAGCTAAAATTTCAACAATGGTAGCAATTCCTGTCGTAATGAGGGTAGGTAAGCCTGCAAGCCACTGAAACTGTTCATTCATGGGAATCCAGTTAAAATAAGAAGCCAGACTTACAATAAACAGAGGCAGGAAAACCCGAAACCCTGTAGCCGCCGCCAATCCGATTCCGATAAATGCGCCGATGACATAAGAAAAGTAAGGAACATGGTCTAACATATTAACTTTCAGATTTATTGTTTTCCCTAAAATTACAAAAAGTATCCGAGATGTAATGAAATTCCGGATTTAGTAAAAACAAAAAATATAACCTCTGAAATCTGCAGGAACAGGCTTGAAGTAAACAATGATTGAAAAATTATTTTTTCTGTGCTTCACAAAGTTTGATAAACTCTGCTTCAACATCCTGATATTTTTGGGGCATTTCGGAAGAAACCCAAAAAAGCATGGCTAGAGTTTTTTCTCCAAAAGCTTCTCTGAATAAATTTTTATTCAATCGGTAACATTCTCTCAAAAGCCTTTTTAAACGGTTTCTATGCACTGCTCTCTTAAAATACCTCTTAGATACAGAAACTCCAAATTTGCCGCTTTCTATGGGTAATCCCGGTTTATTTTTCAGAATAATGATTCTCAGATTTCCACATGTTCTCCATTTACCTTTTTCGAAAAGTAAACTGATTTCAGTGTTTTTTTTGAGCTTTTCTGCGGTAGGATATTTGAAATTCTGCATTAATCTTGTTTCACTAAATAATTGATTACTTCGGCAGCTGCATATAGCCCAAAGATGGCCGGGATGAAGCTGATGGTGCCATAAAATGACTTTTTGAAGTTGCTTCCGTCCGTCATTTTCAGGCTCTCTTCCTTTTGAATCTCATTGGAGAATACACATCTGAAACCCTTATTGATTTTTTCCTTCTTTAACCTTTTTCGGACCTGCTTGGCCAGAAAACAATTGTGGGTTTTGCTGATGTCTCTCACCATTACCATGCTAGGGTCGGTTTTTCCACCGGCGCCCATTGAGCTGATCACTTTTATTTTTCTTCTTCTGGCAGCCTTTATCAGGCATATTTTTGGAGTTACACTGTCGATACAGTCAAGAATATAGCTAAACTTTCCGGAGTCCAGTACTTCATCCATTCTCTCAGGATTCAGAAATTCATTAATTTTGATGAGCTTAAGTTCAGGATTGATGTCCAGCAGGCGCTCTGCAACCACTTCCACTTTATGTTTTCCAACGGTAGAATGTAAAGCCGGGAGTTGTCTGTTGATATTCGTAATGTCCACCGTATCACCATCTACAATTGTCATACTTCCGACACCGGCTCTGGCAAGAAATTCTGCAGCAAAAGAGCCTACTCCGCCAAGACCTACAACCAGAACATTTGCTTTCATCAGCTTTTCTAATCCGTCTTCTTTGATTAAAAGTTCAGTTCTTTCCAGCCAGTATTTATCCATTTCTTATCGTGTGTAAATTTTCTAAAATTTGTTCGTTAAGTTGTTCCAAAGAAATCTCTTTTATCTCCGAAACTTTCTGATAGAGTTCTTTGATGTTAAAATCTTCATTATCAGTCTCTAAAAAGATTTTGTCTATTGGAGTATTTTTTAAAATATCCTGCAAAGATAGATTATACAAAACAGCTTTTCCAAAACTCAGATAAAAATTATTGGCTAACAGATCTTCGGCAATCCGTCTTTTTTTGTTAAAACCATGAATAATCATAGGTTGTCCGGCTTTCTTTTTAAAAGAAATAACCTCATAAAATTTTCTGACGCAATGAATAATAATAGGTCTTTTGACTTCGTTGGCTATAAGAATCTGTTTTAAAAAAAAATCTTCCTGAGTTTTCTGATCAACACTTACCAATGAATCTAAGCCGCATTCTCCAATAGCAAAGCAGTTGGGAGAAAGGATACGCTGCAACCAGTCAAACTGCTGTTTCTCATTATTTACATCAATATCATTCGGATGAATGCCTGCCGAATAAGGGAAGTCCGGGGGTGTCTCTCCGATATTCAGATTATAAATACCATTTTCAGTATTTTTTTTATGATGATGAAAATCAAAAAAATCCATCCTCAAAAATACTATTATTTAGAATTAATGTAAAATTATTAAACGATCGTTTATAAATGTGTTAAAAATTTCTTAACTTTACTCAAAGTACACTTCATGAAGAAAAAATTTACAGAAAAACAGATACACATACTGGATATTGCTGAAGAGTTAATTGCTAAAAAAGGGTACGAAGGAACATCTGTCCGCGATATATGCTCCAAAGCTAATATCAATGTTGCAATGATTTCTTACTACTTCGGCTCTAAAGAAAAGATGATGTCTTATCTTTACCAATACAGGGTACTAAAAACAAGAGAGAATTTTTCGGAATTTGCAGATACCATTAAGGAAGGAAAACCCGAAATGCAGATGAGAGAAATGATCAAGTACATTGTTTCCCAGTTATTTAAATACAATTACTTCCATGGGTTTGTTACTCAGGAGCTGCGTCATACAGAAAATTTAAAAGATGAGCTGCTGGATTTCTATCAGTTGTTTGTAAAAAAACTGGATGAGGTTATTAAAAAAGGAGTTGCTTCAGGAGTCTTTACATTTACTCCTAAACCTGAAGATATTCTGACCATGATTATTGGTTCAACTTTATTTGTGATCAGGAATAAAAATTTTTACGAGCTGTATGTGCCTAGTAAAAATGAAGAAACCTATACCAAAGAAGCAGAAAAAAAGGTGCGGATGAATCTTTTATTGAGTGTTTTTGCAATTTTGGGATACGCTGCAGACTAAAATTACGTTAAATATTCATAAAAAAAAATCTATTGACAAAAAAGTTATATTTTTGCAAATTAGTAAATCGGCTGTATAATCCGAAAACTGTTGAATTTTTTATATGAAAAAATATATTTTAGGTCTGTTTGCAGTAGCAGTAGTCGCTTCATGTGCAAGCCGTCAGGAAAAAGCAATGAAGAGTGCTGACAAAGAGTTTATCTTAAAAGCAGCGAATGACAACTTTGCTAAAAAAAGATGGAAGAATGCCTTAGCTCTCTATGACAGACTAGCCAATTTGGTTGCAGGAACAGATGATTTCCCGAACGTAGGTTTTAATACGGCCTATGCAAACTATTATGATAAAAGTTATAAACTGGCAGGACATCAGTTTAAAAATTTTGCAGTCAATTTTCCAAAAGATCCGAGAGCAGAAGAGGCAGCATATATGTCTGCACTATGTTATTATGAAGGGTCTATGGATTATAATCTCGACCAGTCCAGTACAGAACTGGCTCTGAATGAGCTTCAGGATTTCCTGAATAATTATCCTAACTCCGAAAGAGCTAAAAATATCAACCAACTTATTGAAGAATTGTCTTACAAACTTGAGTTTAAAGCGTATGAAAATGCAAGACAATATTTCAAAATGGGGCAGTATAAAGCCGCTAATGTAGCTTTGGAAAATGTATTGGAAGATTTCCCGAGTACAAAACTTCGTCCAAAAATTTATGATTATATCATGAAGGCCCGTTATGAATTGGCAATGAATTCTGTATATGATCTTAAAGACGAGCGTATTGAAAGTGCATTGACTTATACGAAAGTGGTGGAAAAGGAATTACCTAATACGGAATATTCAAAGACAGCAGCAGACATGCGCTCAAAGTTAGAAAAAGAGAAAACTAATTTTGTTGTTGTTAAGAAACAAACAGAAGCCAGAATCGCAGCTTTAACGGCAAAGCAAAAGAAAGAAGCCGCTAAAATGGCAGAAAAGAATAAAACTGATCAACAAATCAAAGATCAGATCAGCAATGAAAAGAAAGCAATGCAGATGCAGAGGGATAGTGCAGCACTTCAGACCCCTCCACCGGCAGCGACTTTCAAAATTAAAAGATAATTTGTAAATTTGCCATCTTAAAATAAAAATAATTTTCTCAAAATGAGTGTAAAAGATACAAAAGCAGAAGTAAATACGATTACTTACGACAAAGATAAGATTGAAGATAAAGTAGGCTCAATCTATGAAGCTATTGTTATCATGGGAAAGAGAGCAGAGCAAATCAATGCGGAGATCCGTACGGAACTTCACAATAAATTAGATGAATTTGCTGTTCACAATTCTACATTAGAAGAAGTTTTCGAAAACAGAGAGCAGATTGAAATCTCTAAACATTACGAAAAACTTCCAAAGCCAACTTCAATTGCAATTGAAGAGTGGCTAAACGATGATGTTTATTTCAGAAAAACAGAAGACAGAAAATAATCATTTGTGTTTTTTATATATGAAGGTCATAAAGGAATTGAATTCTTTTATGACCTTTGTTGTTTTAAACCCTGATTGTGCGAAAAAATAAGTATTTTAGTATTTCAAAAATTAAAACTAAATGAGTATTTCCGGTAAAAAGATACTTATCGCAGTTTCCGGTGGAATTGCGGCTTATAAAATTCATTTCCTGATAAGAGACTTTGTAAAAAAAGGGGCCGATGTACAGGTGATTATGACTCCTGATGCAGAACATTTTGTAACGAAACTAAGCTTATCAACCCTATCGAAAAAGCCTGTATACTCTGACTTTTATGGGGATAACGGAAACTGGAACAGTCATGTGGAACTGGCCCTTTGGGCTGATGTAATGGTTATAGCACCCTGTACAGCCAATACTTTATCTAAATTGGTACACGGAATGTGTGACAACCTTGTGATTGCCACTTATATGTCTGCAAAATGTCCTGTATTTATTGCTCCGGCAATGGACCTTGATATGTATGCCCATCCTTCTACCGGAAAAAATCTTGAACTGGCAGAAAGTTTCGGTCATATCGTGATTCCTGCAGAAAATGGTGAACTTGCAAGCGGACTGATAGGGCAAGGAAGAATGGCAGAGCCCGGAACTATCTGTACGATTGTTGAAGATCATTTTAATGATGGAAGTAAAACAAGGAGTCTGGAAGGAAAAACGATTTTAATTACTGCGGGACCTACGTATGAAGCTATAGATCCCGTAAGGTTCATAGGGAATCATTCTTCCGGGAAAATGGGATTTTCTCTGGCGGAAGAAGCATCAAAAAGAGGCGCCAAAGTCATTCTTATTTCGGGACCTACTTTTCAGTCCGTTCATGATCAGAATGTAAAGCTGTATAAAGTGACTTCGGCTAAAGAAATGCTGGCAAAAGTTTTTGAATTTTATGATAGAATAGATATAGGCATTGCAAGTGCTGCTGTTGCAGACTATGCACCGAAAGAAGTCGCCAAAGAAAAAATTAAAAAAAATGATGAGAACCTGACCATTGAACTGGTTAAAAATCCTGATATCCTTAAAACTATGGGCGAGAAGAAAACCCATCAGTTTCTGGTAGGTTTTGCTTTGGAAACACAAAATGAAGAAGAAAATGCAAAAGCTAAGCTTGAAAAGAAAAATCTGGATATGATTGTGTTGAACTCTCTTCGTGATGAAGGGGCCGGTTTTAAAAACGATACCAATAAAATCAAAATATTGACCAGAACGGAAAAGAAAGAATTCAACCTTAAATCCAAAGACGAAGTTGCTAAAGATATTCTCAATTTTGTTGAGTCTCGGCTTTTAAAATAATTTTAATAAATTTCCGTTCTCAATTTTTAATAGACAATGAAAAGAATTATAAGTTTATTTTTTCTGTTACTGATATATAATACAGGCTTTTCTCAGGAACTGCTGGCAACGGTTCAGGTGAACTCTCAGCAAATAGGAGGAAGTAATCAGCAGGCTTACAAGTCATTGGAAAAAGGTCTTAGAGACTTTGTCAATAATACCAGCTGGACCGGGAAAAAGCTTCAGAACTTTGAAAAAATAAAATGTGGTTTTTCAATCATTATTTCTGAAAGAACGGACAATAAATTCAAAGGAAGTATCGTCATACAAGCTGTAAGACCTGTTTATAATACAACCTACGAATCTCCTCTGATCAACCTTCAGGATAAGCTTTTCTCTTTTGAGTATATTGAGAATGAAAATCTTATTTTTAATGAAAGACAGTTTTCCGGAAAGAATCTTACCGATGTGGTCAGTTATTATATCTACCTGATTTTGGGATATGATGCAGATAGTTTTCAGTCTATGGGAGGATCTCAATGGTTTTCAAAAGCCCAGCAGATTGCTCAGAATTCACAGAACAGGAATTATGAAGGATGGAATACAGTGAATGAGCCAAGAAGCCGCAGTATATTAGTCAATGAAATCTTGAACCCGAACTGGAGCCAGCTGCGATCTACTATTTATACCTACCACAGAGCCGGATTGGATAATTTGTTTAATCAGGATCAGGGAATGGCCAAGAAAGTGATTTTTGATGCCCTGATGCAGCTTAAAATGTATGAAAACTCATTCCAGCAGGCTTATTTTTTCAATCTGTTTATGGATAATAAGAGCGATGAAATCTTTAATATTTTCAACTCGACAAATAATGGTCCCGTTAATATCAATGATTTGAAACAAACGATGATTATCCTTTCACCGAAAAATATTGATAATAAATGGAATAAGTGGAAATAGTAGAATTGAGAAAAGATACTATTGAATACTGATCTCTAAAATTTTATATTTGCATTGCTTAAAGTAATCAGCGATAAATCCATGCTCTCAAGAATTTACATTAAAAATTTTGCCTTAATTGATACTCTGGAAGTATCATTAAAGAATGGTTTACAGGTAATAACCGGTGAAACGGGAGCAGGTAAATCCATTATTTTAGGAGCTCTGAGACTTATCCTTGGGGAAAGGGCAGATATCAAATCTGTTTCAAATGCCGAAGAAAAAAGCATTGTAGAGACTGAATTTGCCCTGAATAATCAATTTAAAAAATTCTTTATTGAAAATGATCTTGATTATGAACTTCAGACGATTATCAGAAGAGAAATTCTGCCTTCCGGAAAATCGCGTGCATTTATTAACGACGTTCCGGTAACTCTGGATGTTCTTAAAGAATTTTCGTCTCAACTGATCGATATTCACTCACAGTTTGAAACATCCAATCTTTTTACTTCAGAATATCAGTTTAAAATTATAGATGGGCTTTCTGAAAACAAACAGCTGATTGAAGAATATCAGCAGGAATTTTCTGATTTTCAAAATTTAAAACTGCAACTTAAAAAACTTCAGACGCAGCTTTCCGAAACCAATAAAGAAAGTGATTATAAAGAGTTTTTGCTCAATGAGCTTGAAGAACTGAGGCTGGATGATGTAGATTATGAGGATATGCAGAATCAGCTTGCCATTCAGGAAAATGCAGGAATGATATCTGAAAATCTGGGGCAGATTTTATCAAGATTTCACCAGGAAGAAATTGGTATTCTGTCTTTTTTTAATGAAGCTAAAAATAAACTTTCAAGGATTTCTGAAATTTCAACCAGTTTTGCAGAATTGGATGCACGTCTTGAAACCGCTTTTGTGGAGATAAAAGATATCATTGCTGAGCTTGAGAATGAAGCTGAAAGAGTAGAAAGTAACCCGGAGAATTTATTGCGGCTTACAGACCTCAATAATAAAATCAATGCATTGCTTCTAAAGCACAGCGTTGCAGATTTCAGTGAGCTGATTGATATAAGGAATGCTCTTGCCGGAGATCAGAAAGGGGCAACGGAACTGGAAGCTCAGATTGCTGAAACAGAAGAAAGCATTGCTGCAAAGCAAAAAATACTTCAGTCTTTGGCGGAAAAATTATCTAAAAACAGGAAAAAAAATATTCCCGTTTTTATAAAAAAAGCAGAAAGTCTTCTTAAAAAATTAGGACTTGAAAAAGCTAAAGTGGATATAGAACTACAGGATACTGCTGATTTTACTCCTTTCGGGAAAGAAAATATACAGCTTTTATTTCAGGCGAATTCGGGATTTCCTTTACGTCCGATTCAGACAGCTATCTCAGGTGGAGAAAGATCAAGGGTCATGCTTGCGGTGAAAAAAATTATCGCTGAAAGTGATGATCTTCCGACATTGATACTCGATGAAATCGATACCGGAGTTTCAGGAAAGGTCGCAGAAGAAATCGGAAATCTGATGCGGGAAATGTCTAAAGATATGCAGCTGATTGTTATTTCACATCTGGCTCAGGTAGCTGCAAAAGGAAATGATAATTATAAGGTCGTGAAACAGGATATTTCAGGAAGAACACAATCTACCATTATACCTTTAAATAATGACGAAAAACTGACGGAAATTGCCCAGCTGCTTTCCGGAAGTAAAATTACAGAAGCGGCTTTGGCGCAGGCCAAAGAGCTTATCGGGTAAAAAAAATCATTCATTTTTGAAAATAAAAAAGGATCAGAAGTCACTTCTGATCCTTATCATTATTTATATTTAATTGCTATTGTAGGATTTATTTCAGACTTCCTACCATATCTTCAGGTTTTACCCACTCATCAAACTGTTCAGCGGTTAACAATCCCAGATTGACAGCCTCCTCTTTTAATGTGGTTCCGTTTTTATGGGCTGTTTTTGCAATCTTTGCCGCATTTTCATACCCAATATGGGTGTTGAGAGCAGTTACCAGCATTAAAGATTTGTCAACAAGTTCTTTAATTCTTTCATGGTTAGGTTCAATACCCACTGCACAGTGATCATTAAAGGATATACAGGCATCTGCAATTAACTGAGCAGATTGCAGGAAATTATAGGCCATTACAGGCTTAAAAACATTCAGCTCATAGTTTCCCTGAGTTCCGGCAAAGGAAATAGTGGTATCATTTCCCAGTACCTGAGCACAAACCATTGTCATAGCTTCGTTTTGTGTCGGGTTTACCTTTCCCGGCATGATTGATGAGCCAGGTTCATTTTCCGGAATATGAATCTCACCAATTCCCGAACGGGGTCCGGAAGCCAGTAACCTGATATCCTGTGCAATTTTAAATAAAGAGACTGCCAGTTGCTTTAAAGCGCCATGGCTTTCCACAATGGCATCGTGAGCAGCCAGTGCCTCGAATTTATTTTCTGCAGTGATAAAAGGCTGATTGGTAAATTTAGCTATATATTCTGCTACTTTTACATCATAACCATTGGGGGTATTAAGACCTGTGCCCACGGCAGTACCTCCCAATGCAAGTTCAGAGAGATGGGGTAGAGTATTTTTTAATGCTCTCAGACCAAACTCCAGCTGGGCAGCATAGCCTGAAAATTCCTGTCCAAGAGTCAGCGGAGTTGCATCCATAAGATGTGTTCTTCCGATCTTTACAATATCTTTAAATGCTTTAGATTTCTCTGTAAGTGTATTTTTTAGCTTCTCTACAGCAGGAATTGTTACTTCCACTACTTTTTTATAAGCCGCAATGTGCATAGCCGTAGGATAGGTATCATTGGAAGATTGTGATTTGTTGACATCATCATTAGGATGTATTTCTGATTTTTCTCCTAATATACCGCCGTTATTAACATGAGCCCTGTTTGAAACCACTTCATTAACATTCATATTGGATTGTGTTCCTGAGCCGGTTTGCCAGATGACCAGAGGAAACTGGTCATTCAGTTTTCCTTCCAGAATTTCATCACAGACTTTAGCAATCATATCCCTTTTTTCAGCCGGAAGTACACCTAAATCAGTATTGGTATATGCCGCTGCCTTTTTTAAATAGGCAAATGCATCGATGATTTCGTGAGGCATTGAGCCTTCGGGGCCTATTTTAAAATTATTTCTGGAACGTTCCGTCTGTGCACCCCAGAATTTGTCAGCAGGTACCTGTACCTCTCCCATGGTGTCTTTTTCTATTCTGTAATTCATTGTGATGTAATTTTTTATAAAGTTAGCTAAACAACAGGTGGTATGCAATTGATAATAATCATAATTGATAAAATAATTATGAATAAACGGAGCGGAATATGCTGTAAGAAATCAGACTTCTTTTTTGATATCCGGATTCTTAATCTGATGCCTAAGACAAATCCCTGAAAAAGTAAGTCCACTTCCAAAACCAGCTAATACAAGCAGATCATCCGTTTTTAATTTTCTATCTCTGATCCCATTATACCAGGCAATAGGAATGGAGGCTGCAGAGGTATTTCCATAATTGGTTACGCTTTGTAAACATTTTTCTTTTGGGTATTTCAGCGCTTCACATACATTTTCCAAAATTCTTATATTGGCACTATGGGGAATCATGCAGTCAATTTGTTGTAATGTTAAATTATTTTTATCCAATAGTTTTTGTATTTCTACAGGAAGAGCGGATACAGCCCATTTAAAAACACTTCGTCCGTTCTGATGAATTTTACCATCATTAATAACGGCTGCCCCTCCAATCGGAGCATTCATTTCCGATTTATAAAGATCTTTGCCATAAGAACCCTCCGTAGTGGTTGTGGAATAAAGCATATGTCTTTCTTCAGAAGCTTCCACTAGAACAGCACCTGCTCCGTCACCAAATAAAATACAGGTTGTTCGGTCTGTAAAATCACATATTTTGGACAGTGTTTCGGCTCCTGCAACCAATACCTTACGATAGCTGCCACTGGCAATCAGGCCCTGTGCAAGTATAAGACCGTAAACAAATCCTGCACAACCGGCAGAAATATCGATACAACCGGCATTCTGAATTTTCAGCTTATCCTGTATTTTGCTGGCAACACTGGGGAATGGCTGGTCCGGTGTACTGGTTGCCACAATGATAAAATCAATATCATGAATTTCTTTCTGATAATCAGCGGCCAGATTCTCTACTGCCTTTACACAAAGATCACTTGTAAACTCATCTTTAGCACTAAAATACCGGGTTTTAATGCCGGTTCTGGATACTATCCATTCATCGGTAGTATCAATGATTTTTTCAAAGTACTGATTAGAAACTTTATTTTCGGGAATATAGATTCCGATAGATTCAATTGTTGCTTCCATTTTCTTTTTGTTTTTAACATACCAATTGGTATGTTTGGGTTAAAAAAATTTTAGACCCGAATAGGCCTGATGATTGTCTCTTCTATATGATTGCAGAGATGGATAAGAAAATTATGATTATCATGGGTGATAGACATAAAGATACCTCCTTCTATCATCGCATAGACCATCATCGAAATCTTTTTCGAATCCACTTCTTTACTAATTTCCTGTTTATTAATTCCGGATTCTATAATTCCGGAAATGGTGCTGATCAGTTTTTTAGAGAGTTTTTGTGCTTCATCAAAAAGAACTTTATTGTTAAACTGGGCATCAACGCCTAGATTAAGCATCGGACATCCTCCTATTTCTCTGGTATTTTTATAATAATCTTCTCTGAAATACCCTGTAATAGCCAATAGCTTATCGATACTATTTTCTTTGGCCAATAGAGAACGTCTTAAAGGCATGATAATCTTTTCAATATTATAATGAAATGCCTTTACTGCAAGATCTTCCTTATTTTTAAAATAAAAATAAATGGCCCCTTTTGTTAGTTGCGTGGCTTTTGTAATCTCAGACAGTGAAGTTGCCGTGTATCCTTTCTTATTAAATATCGGCGCTACTTTTTCAACAATAAATTCTAATGTTTCTCTCATAATTCTTTGCAAATATATGCATCTTTTTTATTGAACATACCAATTGGTATGTGTGATTTTGAAATTTTTCATTGTTTTCAGAAAATTCATTAGCAAATCTGTGAACGTATAATAATTTATAATCATTATAAATATCAGTTTTAATAGGCTGTTTTCCTTATATTTTTTTAATGGAAGCCGTATTTTTGTACAAATAAAAAATTGAATGGAATTTAGATATCAGGATCCGTATCCAATTCAGAAAGATGATACGGTGTATAAGAAGCTTACATCAGATTATGTAAAAGTTGAAAAATTAGGAGACAGAGAAATCTTAACCGTAGATCCTAAAGGCTTGGAATTACTGGCTGAGGAAGCTATGGCAGATGTTTCTTTCATGCTGCGTTCTTCTCACTTAGAAAGCCTTAGAAGAATAATAGACGATCCTGAAGCTACAGATAACGACAGATTCGTTGCTTATAACCTGTTACAGAATGCTGCTGTAGCCGCTGAGGGAGCTCTTCCTTCATGTCAGGATACTGGGACAGCCATTGTGATGGGAAAAAAAGGAGAAAATGTGTACACCGGAGTAGAAGACGGTGAGTTCTTAAGCCGTGGAATCTTTAATACCTATCAAAAAAGAAATTTAAGATATTCGCAGGTGGTTCCTTTAACAATGTTTGACGAAAAGAACTCAGGATCAAACCTTCCGGCACAGATTGATATTTATGCCAAAAAAGGAGATTATTATGAATTCTTATTCTTAACAAAAGGAGGAGGATCAGCCAATAAAACATTCTTATACCAAAAAACAAAATCCTTATTGAACGAGAAATCTCTTGAGGAATTTATCAAAGAAAAAATTTCGGATTTAGGAACAGCTGCCTGCCCGCCTTACCACCTTGCACTGGTAATCGGGGGAACATCTGCAGAAGCCAACCTTGCCGCTGTAAAAAAAGCTTCAGCAAAATACTATGATCATCTTCCGACAGAAGGAAATGAAGCAGGTCAGGCTTTCAGAGATCTTGAGTGGGAAGCTAAAGTTCAGAAAATCTGCCAGGAAAGTGCGATTGGAGCTCAGTTTGGAGGAAAATATCTTACACACGACGTAAGAGTGATCAGACTTCCGAGACATGCTGCTTCCTGCCCTGTAGGAATGGGAGTTTCCTGTTCCGCAGACCGAAATATTAAAGGGAAAATTACAAAAGACGGAATCTTCCTTGAACAGCTTGAACAGGATCCTAAGAGATTCTTACCGGATACACCGCCGCATCTGGAAGAAGCCATTGAAGTAGATTTAAATAAGCCAATGCCTGAGATTTTGGCTGAGCTTTCGAAATATCCGATTAAAACAAGACTAAAACTTAACGGGACTTTGATTGTAGCAAGAGATATTGCCCATGCGAAGATCAAGGAACTGATCGACAGTGGAAAACCGATGCCGGAATATTTTAAAAATCACCCGATCTACTATGCAGGGCCTGCAAAAACACCTGAAGGGATGGCCTCAGGAAGTTTCGGACCTACAACTGCCGGAAGAATGGACGTCTATGTTGACGAATTCCAAAGCCACGGAGGCAGTATGATTATGCTGGCCAAAGGAAACAGAAGTAAAGATGTTGCTGATGCATGTCATCAATATGGAGGCTTCTATCTTGGCTCTATCGGAGGGCCTGCAGCGATTCTTGCAAAAGATAATATTGTATCTGTAGACGTTGTGGATTTCCCGGAATTAGGAATGGAAGCTGTAAGAAAAATTGAAGTTAAAGACTTCCCTGCATTTATTATTACGGATGATAAAGGGAATGATTTCTTCGCCGATCTTGCCCACTAATTAAACAAAAAGTCTTTAAGAAAAGAGGTTTGATATCACTATTTCAACGTATGGATTCATGCCTCCTGTCTTAAAAATCTATATAGAATTAAAATAAATTAAAAAATAGAGCTTGTATCTTTTGTGTAAAAAAGAAAAAAGCTTTATTTTTGCCTAAAATCTTTAAGAGAATGATAACGATTTTATCAGCATTTTGGCCGTTCTACCAGTTCCTATGGACTATATTCTTCATAACGATGTTCTTAGTAGGATTCTGGTGTATTTTTATGTTCTTCGGATTGGTAATCCCAATGTGGTTGACAGAAGGTTTGAAAGAGTACTTCGGAAAAGTAAAGCCTTTCGATCCTGAAGATATCAGAAGAAAGAACATTTATGAGCAGGAAGGTGTAGAGGTTATTTACAACCAGCCTAAAGGTAACGGACCTTTCATTCACGATCACGGACATCATCATTAATTGATTGTCATTGCTTTTTCACCTGAATTCTGAAAAAGTAATATCAAAGCAAAACAACATATATAAACCGCTTAATTTTTTAAGCGGTTTTTCTATTTATTATTTCTCAGGTTTTCAGGAGAAATCCCAAATTTCTTCTTAAAAGCCCGGGTAAAGTTCTGAAGATATTCATATCCGCATTCAATTGCAATTTCTTTAATCATCACAGAGCTGTCGGTAATCATTTTTTTTGCTTTCAGCATCCTGAGTTCAGAAATATAATGAGCAATGGTGATGTGATATTGAGCTTTAAACTCTTTTCTGATAATGTTCTGATTGATTCCGATCAGTTTTCCTATTTCTTCTGCCTTTATACTCCGGTAGTAATTTTCATCAATGAATTTTTTAATCATTTCAGGAGTCTTTGGTGCAGATTGTAAGGTGTCTTTTTCACCAAACTGATCAAAAATAAGAATAAGCAGCTTTATAATTTTAGCTTCCACAAAGAGTTTCTGCATTATCCCTTTTTTTGAATACCCGATGATTTCTTTAATAATCATATGCATTTCAACCGTAATTCCGGGAGGAGTGGCTTTATGGAGGAAAATAAAACTATTGTGAATCATTTTTTCCAGTATCTCACCATTTTCAATACTGGATTCAGGACTGATCAAATTAAAAACATACTGGTAACGAATTTGAACTAAAAAATATTTTAAGGACTCTCCGCTTCCAGACCAGAGTCTGCTCTTCTTTTTTTCATCTGAATAATGAAGGATATACTGATTTTTGGAAAAAATAAATTGAGTTCCGCAATCATTCGCCTTCAGATTCACCTCCGGACTTAGTATAAAAAACAAATTAAAACTTGATTTTGTTTCAGTAATATACAAGTCGGAAGACTTTCCGTCATAAAAGTCTATCCGGATGTTTTCTGATTCAAACCATACATTATCTTCTGATAAATCCGTCATACAATCATTATTTTCAACGGTACAATTATATAAAGCCGGATGTTGGATAACTAAAAGTTGGAAAATGATAACTAAGAATTAATCAACACAAGTACTTTTGCGCAAAATTAAATTAAATTTAGAATAATTAAAAATAATATTCGTTATGATTGGAAATTTATATTTTGCGATGAGCAGAAAGGCTGTGGGAATAATGTTGATGCTCATTGCATTTCATTCATTATATGCTCAGGGGATATCACAGAATTGTAACAATACGGATCCCGGAAATACTCCCGGAGATATAGGATGTGTAAGCTTTACCTATCAGGGGCATTCTGTTTCTTATACTACCGTGAGAGGAAATGACGGGAAAATCTGGCTTCAGCAAAATTTAGGCAGCTCTCAGGTTGCTTTATCAATGGGAGATGATGCGGCTTTCGGAGACCTCTTTCAATGGGGAAGATGGGATGACGGGCATCAGCTAAGAAATTCATCTACAGCATCTGCGCCGTCTGTTAACAGGCCGGACGGGCTTGCGGGAAACGGTTCATTTATTACAGGGTCACCGGCATGGTGGGCTGTCATTGGTACAGGTGATGAATGGACGGCAAAAAGCATCAGTGATATAGGAAAGACTAATGGAGTTGATCCCTGTAAAGCAATTGGAGCAGAATGGAAAATGCCTTCTCAGACAGACTGGGCAGGGATTGTGAATGCTGAAAATATTACAGTTCCGGCTACTGCCTATAACAGTCATTTGAAATTACCTGCAGGAGGATATAGAAGTGCGTCTGATGGAGGATTTACATTTGTTGGGGCTAGAGGGTATTTCTGGAGCGCAGATTCAGGCTCGCTCGGAGGAAAATATCTGTACGTAGGTACTATTATGTCGAATCCATCTGCGGGGGCATCCAGAGGTCAGGGTGCTTCAGTACGCTGCATCAAAAATGTTTCATCATTAGGAACTTCAGAGATCAGGTTACATACCGGAGCACTGGAAATTTATCCTAATCCCACGAAAGGAATCGTTACCGTTAAAGCAGATACTTCAATAGAGAGTATACAGATAACTAATATTGCAGGACAACAGATCAATATACCCTACTCGAATAATCAGGTGGACCTGAATCATCTTTCCGAAGGCCTGTATATATTGAAAATAAAATTAAAAACCGGACAGACCGTTTCTAAGAAAATCATAAAAGAATAAACTGTTTTATCTCTAGAATCGGCTGATGACAATATAGTTCATTACAATTACTTTTATTAGCAGGCTCATGAAAATTTTCATGGGTCTTTTTTATTGGAAATGAAATTTTTTAGACAGGGATATAAAGAAATACCTCAGGTGAAAGAAAATTAATAATTATATTCGATAAAAATTAAGAAATGAAAAAACTTTATTCCATCCTTTTTCTGCTGGTTGCGATATGCATTTCGGGGCAGATTAGTTATACCATCACTCCTGATCCTTTTAACGAAACAGATAGTATAACCTTGACTATTCCCGGAGATCAGATAGATGAAACGGCATGGGGAGTTTCCAATCATTCCGTTTATATCTGGTCATGGTCTTTTGATACAAATCATCAGAATAGTCAGGACTGTCCTACCAATGGAAGCTGGAATGATTCAAATGATGTTAATAAACTTAATTATAATGCAACCGCAGATAGTTATTCTTTTACGTTTACTCCAACTTCTTTTTTCGGAAGAACAGGAATCGGAAGGTTTGGGTTTCTGCTGAAAGATAAAACAGGATCTCATCAGACATCACCAGATATTTTTGTTAATGTAGGTGTTCTTAATTTAAATCTGACCAGTCCGTTAGTCAATAGTTTGACATCTGTTCCGGCAGGAGCCTCAATAAATATTACCGCAACTACGAACGTCAATGCTACATTCCAGTTAAAAGCAAACGGCATTACAGTACATTCCACATCGATATCTTCGCAGTCCTATGCTTATTCTTACACGGTTTCAGAGGATGCCACGATGGAACTGACCGCAAATTCCGGGGCAAATTCTAAAAAAGCCTCGTTTATTTTACAGGTGCCCAGAAATGTTATCTCCGAAGCTGTTCCGGGCTGGATCAGGCAGGGAATCAATTATCATCCCACAGACCAGACAAAAGTGGGGCTCGCTCTCTATGCACCTCACAAAAATTTTGTCCATGTCATCGGCAGTTTTAATAACTGGGCGGTAAATGATAGCTATTTAATGAAAAGAGACACGGCTAATCCTGATTTATACTGGATCGAATTAAACGGATTAACACCACAGCAGGTTTACTCTTTTCAATACAGAACCAATGATCTGAAAAAAGTGGCAGATCCTTATTCTCCACAGATCCTGTCTTCTTACGATGATCCGTGGATTTCTGCATCCACTTACCCCGGTTTGCCAATATTTCCTGCAGGGCAGGACTTTGAAGTGTCTTTTTTTAAAACAGGACAGACTCCTTACAACTGGCAGACCACCAGCTTCCAGAGGCCGGCTAAAGAAAATTTAATCGTCTATGAACTGTTATTGAGAGACTTTACTCAGGAGAAAAACTGGCAGTCCTTAATCAATAAGATCACTTATATAAAAAATCTGGGAATGAATGCCATTGAGCTGCTTCCTATTATGGAATTTGACGGAAATCTTTCCTGGGGGTACAATACCTCTTTTCATTATGCTTTAGATAAAGCTTACGGGACGCCCGAAAAATTTAAGGAATTCGTTGACCTCTGTCATCAGAACGGAATTGCAGTTATTCTGGATATTGCTTTGAATCATGCTACAGGCCGTTCACCTTTGGTAAGGCTCTGGAATATAGATCCGGACGGCGACGGATATGGTGAGGTAGCAGCTGATAACCCTTATTTTAACCAGACTCCAAAACATTCCTATAATGTATTTAATGATTTTAACCACACCAGCCCTTCAACTCAATATTACGTTGAAAGATGTCTTCAGCAATGGCTGACAGAATATCATATCGATGGTTTTAGGTGGGATTTAACCAAAGGGTTTACGCAAAGTTGCTCTGAGAATGATGAGACCTGTACCAATGCTTATCAACAGGACAGAGTTGATATTATGAAACATTATGCCGACAGACAATGGGCTATTGATCCGAGTTCATATATGATCTTTGAACATCTGGGAACAGATGCGGAAGAACAACAGTGGGCGAATTACAGACTAGCGGAAGGAAAAGGAGTATTGCTTTGGAATAAACAGACAGATCCGTACAATCAGAACACGATGGGGTATAAAGATAACAGCAATTATGACAGAATGAACCACACTCTTCACGGTTTTACAGGTATGCGGGCTGTAGGCTACGGAGAAAGTCATGACGAGGAAAGACTGATATTTAAAAATCTTGCCTATGGAGCTGTAAACGGAAGTTACAATGTCAAAAACCTAAATACGGCTCTTGAGAGAATGAAAACTTTTGGAGCGACTTTTTTTACGATTCCGGGTCCGAAAATGATCTGGCAGTTTGGAGAGTTGGGATATGATTTCAGCATCAACAGATGTGCAGACGGAACCATCAGTAACGGATGCAGGACAGACGAGAAACCCACTGCCTTTATTCTAGGCTATGATGCAGATGCCAATAGAAAAGCAGTCTATGATACATGGGCTAAAATCATCAGTATCAGGAATGCACATCAGGTTTTTAAATCTAAAACATACAGTATAGAATCCAATAATCTGGCTAATGATCCTAATGGACTGGTCACGAGAATATACGTGTATGATACTACGGTTAACGGGATAAAAAATATTGTAGTACTGGCTAATTACGGAACTTCAGTTCAGAATGTTGTCCCTTACTTTCCTTATCCGGGAGAATGGCAGAATCTGATGGACAATACGGTGATGTCTGTAACTTCTACAACAGCTCCTATCACGCTGCAACCCGGGGAATTTAGAATTTTTGGAGATTACAACGGGACTTTATCTATATCGGATGTGAATGCAGATCATAAATTATCATTGCAAATTGCAGAGAATCCCGTAAAAAACCGTTCTGTGAAATTCATTTTTAATAAGGCAAAAAACGGGGAACTTTTTATTTATGATCTAAACGGTAACAGGATCAATAATTTCAAATTAGACCGTGAAAGCGGGAGTATTGAAATGAAGGTGGGTTATCCTTCCGGAGTTTACCTTGTTTATCTGAAGTCAGATACGGGTGTGGCTATTCAGAAAATGATTGTAAAGTAAATCACAATCTAACAGCATATGTCATTGAGATAATTAAAAAGCAGATCTGTCGGCTGACGGATCTGCTTTTTTGTATATTAAAAAAAATAGTCTACTTTTGCAGTAGATTTATCAAGAAAGGTGGAGGGATTTGGCCCAAAGAAACCTTAGCAACCTGCACGATTCCAGAAGTGTAAAGGTGCTAATTCCAACCCGATGGGGGAGATAAGTGAAGTCAATATTCTATTATGAATTCCATTTCTTGAAGTCTTGTGGAGCCGGGGATTAAACCTTCGGACTGTATTAATAATTTTGCAAGAACAAAAGATGAAAAAATTAGGCATCGCTGTACTACTGCTTGGAACTATACGTGTTGCAGCCCAGGAACAGGAAGAAAAAGGAAAACAGATTGAAGATATCATTATCGTAGGAAACCGGAATGTTAAAAGAACAAAGCTTGAGACCCCCGTTCCTGTAGATGTAATCAATATTGATAAAATACAAAAAAACTCCCCACAGATTACTGTTCAGGATTTACTAAACTATGTGATCCCGTCATTTAATTCCGTAAGACAATCAGCATCAGACGGAACAGAACATATTGATCCTGTAACTTTAAGGGGTATGGGGCCGGATCAGGTACTTGTCCTGGTGAACGGTAAAAGGAGACACACCACTTCTTTGGTGAACTATCAGAACACGGTAGGAAATGGCTCAGTAGGAACAGATCTGAGTACGATTCCGGTGATTGCTATTGAAAAAATTGAAGTATTAAGAGACGGAGCAGCAGCACAGTATGGTTCCGACGCGATTGCAGGGGTAATCAATATTATTCTTAAGAAGAATGAAGGGGCTACTGCAAGCCTTACCTACGGACTAAGTGGCAGAAATGACGGAGATACCTATCAGGCGGGAATTAATTACGGAACATCTTTAGGAAAAAAAGACGGCTATGTCAATCTTTCATTACAGCTGAGCCACAGAGGAAAAACAACGAGAACTCAAAATCATAATTTAGATATCTTCGGAGATAATTTTGCCTATGAATTTGCTCCTGATCCTATAGCTGCAAGAGCTGCAGATGATGCAGAAATCCAAAAAAGGGGATTAACCCGCGATGACTTCAATTTCCAGATCGGCGATGCACAGATTAAACAGGCTCAATTGTTTTTTAATGCTGAATATCCTCTCAATGATCAGTTGAAGTTCTATTCTTTTGGTGGTTTCAGTATCAAAGAGGGAAAAGGATTTGGTTTCAGAAGGCTGCCGAGTGAAACATATAATGTGGTTTCTTCAATTTATCCTAATGGTTTTCAGGCAGTGTTAGGATCTCAGGTATATGATATCTCTTATGCTGTCGGTGCAAAATATAACATGAATAACTGGTTGTTTGATCTGAGCAATACATTTGGAAACAATACATTCACTTATAATGTAAGCAATACTAATAATGCATCCTTAGGAGCAAAATCACCTACCCGCTTTTATGCCGGTGCGCACAGTTTCCTGCAAAATACGGTTAACCTGGATGTTTCTAAAAACTTAAACCGGTTTAATATCGCTTTCGGGGGAGAATTCAGATTTGAACAATACCAGATTAAAGGAGGAGATGAAGCTTCATATACTCAATATGATACCAACGGAAATATAGCCGTAGAGGGTTCTAATGTGAGCGGAGCGGGAGGCTCGCAATCCTTTATCGGTTTTTCTCCGCGTAATGCATTGAGGAAAGACAGGCATTCAACAGCAGTGTATGCCGATGTTTCCTATGACCTCGATAAAAAACTGAATATAGATGCCGCAGTAAGGTATGAAAACTATTCAGACTTTGGAAATACACTGAACGGAAAGCTGGCCGTAAGATACGAGTTTATAAAGAATTATGCGGTAAGAGCAGCGGTGGGAACAGGTTTCAGAGCTCCTTCCCTTCAGCAGCAGTATTTTAACAACTCTTATGCTGATATTTCAACCACCGGTTCAAAAATTGTAACCAAAGGGATTTTTAGCAATGACAGTAAAGCGGCACAGGTTCTTGGTTTTGATCACTTAAAACAGGAAACATCCGTAAACGGAAGTGCAGGATTTACATTAAAACCGGCAAAAGGACTCTTTATTACAGTGGATGGATATATCATTAAAGTAAAAGACAGAATTGTTATTACGGGCAATATTACAGATCCGAGATTATCTGATCCTACTATTGTAGGGAAAGGGAATGAGGTAGAAAGCGGAAGGTTTTTTGCCAATGCTATCGATACCGAAACAAAAGGAGTGGATGTAGTGGTTTCCTATGACTGGAAGTTAGGGGGCGGAAATCTTAATGTCAGTCTTGCCGGAAATTATACGGAAACAAAAATTACAGACTTTCATTTTCCTGAAAATATCAATACTCCGAGAGACCAGTATTTTGGACCTGACCAGATCAATATCATTGAGACCCTGTCTCCGAAAACGAAGGCATCACTCGGATTGAATTACGGGATCGGAAAATTTAATTTTCTCGTGAGAAATACTTATTTTGGTAAAGTGATAAGAGACGGATATCCTTTTGGGGGTGTTCAGGAGTTTACACCAAAGGTAGTTACAGACATCAGTGTAGGATATGATATCACCAGAAATATTAATTTTACCATGGGAGCAAACAATGTCTTTGATGTTTTTCCGGATCTGCAGATCTATGAAAACTCATATTACGGAGTATTCAAATATGCACCGGTACAGATGGGAACATTGGGAAGCTACTTTTTTGGGAGACTTAATTTTAATTTTTAATCATTCATGAGTACTGCTTCACATCAGATCGGCTGGAAGACTGCCGCTGCCATCGTTGTTTCCAATATGATAGGAACAGGCATCTTTACCACGCTTGGGTTCCAGTTGTCCGATATTACAAATACCTACAGCATTTTTTTATTATGGGCTATAGGAGGAATTTTAGCATTATTCGGTGCCTTTTGCTATGCCGAATTGGGCTCTCATTTTAAAGGCAATGGCGGAGACTTTATCTACCTTAAAGAAACCTACCATCCTTTATTCGGTTACCTGATCAGCTGGATCTCCTTAATTATAGGATTTTCGTCACCCGTTGCACTGGCTGCACTGGCTATGTCGAAATATCTTTCCGCATTTGATTATACTTTTGGAAACGGTTTTGCCATTGCAGCCCTGTTTTTTGTTGCAGCCACACTATCATTCAGCCTAAAAACATCAAGCCGCTTTCATAATTTTTTTACATTCATTAAAATAGCCTTTATTATTGTCCTTGTTATTTTGGGAGTAGGGCTTTCGGGATCCTCACAAATTGGAAATAGCCTGAATTTCAGTGATAGCTGGAAGAACGAAATTATGCTACCCGCTTTTGCTACTTCTCTGGTTTTTGTTACCTATTCTTATACCGGATGGAATTCAGCGTCCTATATTGCCGGAGAAATAAAAAATGTACAGAGAAATTTACCTAAATCGCTTATTATAGGAACCGTTTTCGTGACAGTGAGCTATATTCTGGTGAACTACATTATGCTGAAACATGCTCCCGTAAGCCAGCTGGCCGGAAAAGAAGATGTAATGGGAGAAGCCGCCGTGAATATGCTGGGCCCTGCCTTTGGGAAAGTCGTAAACGTTTTTATAGCACTTCAGCTCATTGCCACCATCAGTGGTTATTTGTGGGTGGGGTCCAGATTAACCCAGGCCTTTGCTAAAGACAGCTATTTATGGAAACCTCTTTCAGCAGGAAACAAAAAAGGAATTCCGGTAAGGGCTATTTTTGCCCATGCTGTGATTGCTGCTATTATTATCCTGACCGGAAGCTTTAAAGAAATTTTTGTCTATACTGCTTTCATCCTTCAGCTGTTTGCCAGCCTGGCCATTTCTACCGTATTTTTCCTTAAAAAAGAAAACAGAAGAATATTTAAATCCAATGCCTTTTATATTTTCCCGGCTGTTTTTCTGCTGTTCAGTATTTATATTCTCTATTTTACATTGATTCATAATCCTAAAGAAAGTTTTATAGGATTGGGAATTGTGGCTGTAGGAATTATTTTATATATAATTGACAGGAGACTTTCCAAAGAAGTTTAGGAGGAGTGCTGAGAACGTGAAAAGCAGGATGCCCCGATTCATAAATTACCCATTTTGCTAATTTCCCTCTAATGCTCAAAAATTTATACTTTAATTTTGAATTAATAATGCTTATCTTTGCACCCACAAAAATTCCAGAATGTCTAAATCATTAATTCCAAAATTAGAAGCTATAAAACAAAGATATAATGAGGTTGCAGACCTTATTATACAGCCTGATGTCATTTCAGACCAAAAAAGATATTCTTCTTTGAACAAAGAATATAGTGATTTGGGAAAAATTGTAAAAGTTTACGATCAATATAAAGGAGCTTTGGATGCTATTGAAGAATCTGATGAAATCATCGCTGATGGGTCAGACAGAGATTTGGTAGACTTAGCTAAAGAAGAAAAGCTGGAAGCTCAGTCCAAAATTCCAGGATTGGAAGAAGACCTTAAAGTATTGTTGATTCCTAAGGATCCTGCAGATGATAAAAACGTTATTGTTGAATTACGTGCCGGAACAGGAGGTGATGAAGCTGCCATTTTTGTAGAAGATATTTACAGAATGTATACCATGTATTTCAAGACAAAAGGATGGAGACATGAAGTGACCGATTCTAATGAAGCTGCAAAAGGATACAAAGAACTGATCATGAAAGTGGAAGGAGAAGGAGTGTATGGGATCATGAAATTCGAATCGGGAGTTCACCGTGTACAACGTGTACCGGAAACGGAATCTCAGGGAAGAGTTCACACTTCTGCAATTACTATTGCGGTTTTACCGGAAGCAGAGGAAGTGGATGTAGAAATCAATCCGGCTGACATCGAAATGCAGACTTCGCGTTCAGGAGGTGCAGGAGGTCAGAACGTAAACAAGGTTGAAACTAAAGTTCAGCTTACCCACAAACCTTCTGGACTTGTCGTTGTTTGTCAACAGGCTCGTTCTCAGCTGGCAAACCGTGAATTGGCAATGGAGATGCTCCGTGCTAAATTATATGATATCAAACTGCAGGAAGTTCAGGGAGATATTGCCGCTCAAAGAAAAACAATGGTTTCTACAGGAGACCGTTCTGCAAAAATCAAGACCTACAATTATCCGCAGGGTAGAGTTACCGACCACAGAATCAATAAGTCGATGTACAACCTTGATGCTTATATGAACGGAGATATTTCTGAAATGATTGATGCCGTAATCATGGCGGAAAATGCAGAAAAAATGAAGGGAGAAGAAGAAAACTACTAAAGTTTAAAAAAATAGATAAAAGGCCTTTGATTTTTTCAGAGGCTTTTCTTTTTACATACATCATAACATAAACAAAATATAAACTATGAAAAATCTCAAAATTATTTTACTGGTATTGCTTACCGTAGCCGGGCAATATGTCTCAGCACAAACAGAGGTAAAGAAACCTAAAGAAGTGTTCGAATTATTTTTCGATACCTTTTTGAAAAATGATGACGCTGTCCGCATGAAACTTAATGACTATCTGAGGCCTACTGTAGAAGGCCAGGATGCTTATCAGGTCGATTTTAAAGAGACTTCTGAAGAAGCTGTTACGAGTACAACAGAAGGTTTCCTTGCTATTTTTCCTAAAGCCGCTGCTACAGCATGTAAAAAAGAGGCAGAGGAGTATGTCAGACTTATGTTTGATAATTTCAGAAAGGGGCAACTCATGATAAAAAGCGTAAAAGTGGTTCCTAACGAATATGTTGAGGGTCAAAAAATTGCAGAATTAACGTATACCGTAAGCTTTAAAGTTCCTTCAAAAACACCGGCACAACCGGGAACAGATCCGAAAAAAGTGAAAGCTGAGGATTTGAAAAAATATTTAGCAGCATTGATCGATGGTTTTAAAAATGCAGATAAAGTGATTTCTACAGATCAGAAATTCAGCCTGTACGAACTTAAAGAAGGAGATAAAATATACTACTGGAACGGAAGCCCGGATGAAATCGTAACAAATCTTACCGATTTCTATTTTGATAGTTTTAATTAAAAAATTCAAAAAGTCCTGTTTTACAGGGCTTTTTTTATTTCACATACTTTGCGTATTTTTGATAAAACCGTTCACTATGAATTTTAAACCTATGTTATTAACTGCTGGAGTTCTGTTTTCAGCATCTTTTTATTCTCAAAAAATGAATTATCCAAAAGCATTAAAAGGAAGTCAGACAGATACTTATTTCGGTACTGCCGTAGCAGACCCTTTCAGAGATCTGGAAAATGATTCCGAAGCAACAAAGAAGTGGGTGGATGAAGAAGTAGCCTACAGTCAGAATTACCTTTCAAAAATTCCATTCAGAGATAAAATAAAAAATCAGCTGAAAGATATCTGGAATTATGAAAAAATCACGGCGCCCTTCAAGGAAGGCGACTATACTTATTACACAAAAAATAACGGATTACAGGCACAGGCGGTTTATTACAGAACAAATAATAAAACAAAAGCTACAGAAGTCTTTTTAGATCCTAATACATTCTCAGATAAAGGAACTACTTCACTTTCCAATCTGTCATTCAACAAAAAAGGAACACTTGCCGCTTATTCTATTTCTGAAGGCGGAAGTGACTGGAATAAAATTATGATCATCGACGCAGTTACAAAAAAACAGATTGATGAAACATTGATGGATATTAAATTCAGTGGAATTTCATGGCAGGGAGACGAAGGCTTCTATTATTCAAGCTATGACAAACCAAAAGAAGGGACGGTACTTTCCGGAATGACGGATAAACATAAGGTTTATTTTCATAAACTGGGAACAAAACAATCAGAAGATCAGCTGATTTTCGGAGGAGAGAAAACACCAAGAAGGTATCTGGGGGCTAACGTTTCCGAAGACCAGAGATATCTGATTATTTCAGCAGCAAATGCTACGAATGGTAATGAACTGTACATCAAAGATCTTAAGAAAGGCGGTGACTTTGTTCAGATTACAAAGGGATTTGATATCAATGCAAGTATTGTTGATACCCAAGGTGATGATCTCTTTATTTTCACAGATAAAGAGGCACCTAATATGCGCCTTGTCAAGACTACTATCAATAACCCGGTACCTGCGACATGGAAAAATATCATTCCGCAAACAGAACATGTACTGGGAATTTCTTCAGGAGGAGGATATTTCTTTGCCACTTATATGATTGATGCTATTGATCAGGTAAAACAGTTTGACAAAACCGGAAAGTTAATCAGAGAAATTACACTTCCGGGAAAAGGAAATATTTCGGATTTCGAAGGTAAAGAAAAGGAAAAAGATGTCTATTATTCTTTCAGCAATTATATTACGCCGGCAACGATCTACAAATTTAATGTCGATTCAGGTAAATCCGAAATCTATGAAAAGCCGAAAGTGAAGTTTAATCCTGATGAGTATATTTCAGAGCAGGTATTCTATACCTCAAAAGACGGAACAAAAGTTCCTATGATGATCAACTATAAAAAAGGAACGAAGCTCGATGGTAAAAACCCAACGATTCTTTATTCTTACGGAGGTTTTAATATCAGTTTACAACCCGGATTTTCTGTAGTCAATGCTATATGGATGGAAAACGGAGGTATTTATGCCGTTCCCAACATTCGTGGCGGAGGTGAGTATGGTAAAAAATGGTATGATGCCGGTACAAAGATGCAGAAACGAAATGTTTTCGAAGATTTTATTGCAGCAGGAGAATATCTGCAAAGCAAAGGCTATACTTCAAAAGAATATATGGCCCTTTCGGGAAGATCAAACGGCGGCTTACTGGTAGGAGCAACGATGACGCTGCGTCCGGATCTGGCAAGGGTGGCATTTCCGGGAGTGGGCGTATTGGATATGCTGAGGTACAATAAGTTTACGGCTGGAGCCGGATGGGCCTATGACTACGGAACCGCAGAAGACAGTAAAGAAATGTTTGATTATCTTAAATCATATTCTCCGGTACACAACGTAAAAGCAGGAACATGCTATCCTTCAACCATGATCATTACCAGTGATCATGATGACAGAGTCGTTCCGGCCCACTCATTTAAGTTTGGCGCTGAACTACAGGAAAAACAAGCCTGTAAAAATCCTATTTTATTAAGAATAGAAAAGAATGCAGGACACGGCGCCGGAAGATCAACTGATCAGGTGATCGGTGAAAATGCAGACCTTTTATCGTTTGCATTATATGAAATGGGAATTAAGAAATTAGAAAAATAATTCCTCTGAAAAAAATAATAATAAAAACCTTGTTGAATTTAATTTTTGACAAGGTTTTTTAATTCATAAGAAGTGATCACCGTATTTTCAGCAATTATTTTTACATCTTTATTTTGTGAACTGTGTAAGCTTATTTTCATCTTTTCAGATTGGATAAATTTTTCTTTATGATTGTAATCATTTCGCCGCTACCATATCCTGAAGATTTTAAAACTGAATTCGGATCATTTTTAAAGATCACTTCTATTGAAAAATAGGCTAATTCATTTTCAATTTTAGTTAAAATATATTTTACATTTCCTGAAAAGGAATACCCTTCAGCCTTATTATCTGTAGCCCGCTTTACGGTGAAAAACGCTCCTGTTTTCATGTTTTTTACTGTAGGAAAATCAAGGGAAAAGTATTTTGGTAATGAATTTATATACTGATCTTGAGATGAAGAGCCCGTGTTGGCAGGGGCAACAACAGATAATTTACCTTTCACCACATCTCCTTTTAGAATGGAAGATGAAAAGCTTCCTTCTTTCTTTTGCTTTTTGCCGTCACTGTCAATATCAAAACTAATACTGCTGTAAGAGAAATCAAAAGGAAAAGCTCCTGTAGTCTTCTTGCCTGTTGTATATTCCGAAGTATAATTCATGAGGTATCTCAATTTCCTGTTTTGATTATAGGCTGCTTTTTTTAAAGCTTCAATATCATGAGCAGATCCCGTAATTTTCATTGTTCCTGAATTGTCAGTATGTTGCTCTATTGTAAAATGAGAATTTTCAGGAAAGCTAAATTCAAAATCAATGGTCTCTTGACTATATACAGAAAGCTGCATAACTGTAAAAAGCATAAAGGAAAATAGTGTTTTCATGTTTAATTTTTAAGAGACAAAAATAAACATTAGAATGATTGAGAATCTATTTGACAAGCGAATTTTATAATTAAATCTATTATTTCAAAAATGTGTAATTTTAGCCATCTAATAAATCCGAAAGTATGAGACGGGAAGTTCAAAATAAAACTCCTCAATTTAATATAACTGAAAAGAAAACTGAAGTCTATCCGTTCGAAAAAGATGGACTGCAGTTGAAATCTTCCTATAAAGCAGAAGATATTAAAAATCAAGAATTAACCCAGACTTCTCCGGGAATTGAACCTTATCTGAGAGGGCCGTATTCCACGATGTATGTTCAAAAACCATGGACAATCCGTCAGTATGCCGGATTTTCCACTGCCGAAGAATCCAATGCCTTTTACAGAAGAAACCTGGCTGCAGGACAAAAAGGACTTTCAGTGGCATTTGATCTTGCAACACACAGAGGATATGATTCTGACCACGGCAGAGTGGTTGGGGATGTAGGAAAAGCAGGAGTAGCCATAGACTCTGTTGAAGATATGAAAATCCTTTTCAATGAAATTCCGTTGGATCAGATTTCAGTGTCTATGACAATGAACGGAGCCGTACTTCCTATTTTATCTTTCTATATCGTTGCCGCGGAAGAACAGGGTGTAAAACAGGAATTGCTTTCAGGAACCATACAAAATGATATTCTGAAAGAATTCATGGTGAGGAATACCTATATCTACCCGCCGGCTCCTTCCATGAAGATTATTGCAGATATCTTTGAATATACTTCACAGAATATTCCGAAATTCAATTCTATTTCTATCTCGGGTTATCATATGCAGGAAGCAGGAGCTACTCCGGTACTGGAAATGGCCTATACCCTTGCAGACGGATTAGAATATGTAAGAACAGGAATTAAGGCAGGGATGAAGGTGGATGACTTTGCACCAAGGCTTTCATTCTTCTGGGCTATCGGGATGAATCACTTCATGGAGATCGCTAAAATGCGCGCCGCAAGATATATATGGGCTAATCTTTTAAAGCAATTTAATCCTCAAAATCCGAAATCTTTAGCATTAAGAACACATTCACAGACTTCCGGCTGGTCTCTGACTGAGCAGGAACCTTTCAATAATATCACAAGAACAGCTATTGAGGCCTTATCTTCAGCGTTAGGAGGTACACAGTCGCTACACACCAATGCACTCGATGAAGCTATTGCTCTCCCTACAGATTATTCTGCAAAGATTGCAAGAAATACACAGATTATTCTTCAGCAGGAAAGTAGAATCTGCGATGTTGTAGATCCGATGGGAGGCAGTAATCTTGTGGAAAGCCTTACCCAGCAAATGATTGAAGAAGCCATGAAGTATATCGATGAGGTAGAACAGGAAGGCGGAATGACCAAAGCAATTGAAGCGGGAATTCCTAAAATGAGAATCGAAGAAGCAGCTGCCAAAAAACAGGCAAAAATTGATAGCGGAGAAGAATTCATTATCGGAGTTAATTCTTTTAAAACATCCTTGAAACAGGATGAAATTGAAATTCTTGATATTGATAATACAGAAGTTCGCAGAAAGCAAATTGAAAGATTAAATACCATTAAAGCTGAAAGAAATACGGAAGCTGTAGATCAGATTCTGAATGAGATCCGCGAAAGTGCAAAAACTGGAAAAGGAAATCTTCTGGCATTATGTATTGAAGCTGCAAGAAGAAGAGTAACTCTTGGCGAAATGAGTGATGCTATGGAAGAAACCTTCGGAAGATATAAAGCAAATATTAAAACAATTTCTGGTGTATATGCTATGAATGCCGGTAAAAACGAATACTTTGAAAAAGCTCTTCATCTTAGTCAGAAATTTGAAGAAGAAGAAGGGCGCCGTCCAAGATTGATGGTTGCTAAAATGGGACAGGATGGGCATGACAGAGGAGCAAAAGTAGTGGCAACAGCCTTTGCCGATATGGGATTTGACGTAGACGTAGCACCTTTGTTCCAGACTCCCGAAGAAGTTGCCAAACAGGCCGTTGAAAATGACATTCATATTTTAGGAGTATCTTCCCTGGCTGCAGGGCATAAAACACTGGTTCCGCAAGTCGTTGAAGAGTTAAAAAAACTGGGTGCAGATGATATTACCATAGTCGTAGGCGGGGTCATTCCACAACAGGACTATGAGTTTCTGTATGCAAACGGAGCCGATTTTATCTTTGGACCGGGAACTAACCTTCCAAAATGTGCAGTAGAAATTTTAGAAAAATTTTTAGAAAACTAAAACAGATATAAATCTGAAAACCATAAAGCCTGCGAAGAAAAAGCTGTTTTTTTCGTAGGCTTATTTTTTATCATCCCTTTGATGGAGATAAAGGAGACTTTATTACCCTGGTGAAAAAATTCAGCAGAGCAGGACCTTTTGTTAATTGGTTTATAGAAAATTTTAAAAATTCAAATCAGACCAAAGCAGCATTGTTTCCGGCTCCGGATTTTGCAGAAGGGGTGAATTTTTCTGATTATCTTAATTACAGAGAATTTGATTTTCCGGCAATAATGATCACGGATACTTCATTCTTCAGGAATAAAAATTATCATGAGTCTACGGGGACTTTAGAAACCCTTGATCTAAAAAGAATGACCAGGGTAACTGACGGAATTTTTATGAGCTTAATTCACCTTAAGTGAAAAAAAAAATTTGATTCTCAAAAAAATTATTATATTTGCATCTGAAAATCAAGTTTAACCAATAAAAAAACAACGAAGCAATGTTCAGAACAAAACAGAATTCTACAGTTGGATTACCGCTTATGGTGGTAAGGCTTCGTGGTTTGGTACATTCTTAGAATAACAGTACAATGAAATATCAAAACCCGAAGTCGTAGAGATTTCGGGTTTTTTATTGCGCAATATTTCAAACTTTAGTTTCCCCGAAATCTTTTCAGTGTTATTAAGAACAAAGTGAAAGAATTTTTTCGATTCAAAATTCATGCTGTTCATTATTGTTAAAACTATCAACTAATATTTTAGTTAAAAAGGATACATAACAACTTCCGGAATTCTGGAATTTGTACCTGATATCCCGTGTCTTAACATGGAAAATAAGATAACCTGCTGTTCTTAGGCCTAAGAAGCGCAAGAAGCAGAAAAAGAACAATTAGAAAAGATGTAGAAAACGGATCTTATCAAAAGCAGGAAGTATGTTTCCTGCGCTATGACTGCAACAGAACTTGCAGAAATGTTTATGGACTTATAGTCCGGCTGTTATTTAAAACAACAACAATGGGAAATTTAAAACTAAAAGGAAAAGATATATTAAAACTCGGTTATCCGAATAATCAAAGTGTCAATGTGGCTCTGGAAGTCATGAAAAGAAATTTTGCCACTAAAAATATCCATCATGTGAAATCTCTTTTAAAGGAAATTCTGATCAGTCCTGAGAATTTTGAAAAGGATCTGACCTTTGGACAAATTGCAGAAGCATTGCTTTCGTCCAGAAAAACAGAAAAAAGAATGCTGAATACACAGCGTGCCTCCTTTCAGATCTTTGGGGATCATATTTCAGAAGAAGCAAAGAATCAGCTGTATACTGCCTTAAAACTTCCAATATCAACGCAGGGAGCTTTAATGCCTGATGCACACAGTGGCTACGGGCTTCCCATCGGTGGAGTACTGGCAGTAGAAAATGCAGTAATTCCCTATGGGGTAGGAATGGATATCGGATGCAGAATGAGCCTCAGTATCCTGGATACCCCGGTTTCCTATCTCAACGGAGCAAGAGATAAGTATGAAAAAGCTCTTGCAGAGCATACGAAATTCGGAATGTACGAAACCCATAAGTCTCATATTGACCATGAAATTTTTGAAAGAGATACTTTCGATCTTATCCCGGTTCTAAGGAGATTAAAGGGAAAAGCAATTAAACAGATGGGGTCATCCGGAGGTGGAAACCACTTTGTGGAATTCGGAGAAGTAGAGATTACGGAAGAAGATGAACAGATTGGTTTACCAAAAGGAAATTATCTGGGAATTCTCTCACACAGCGGATCAAGAGGACTGGGTGCTGAAATTGCTCAATATTACTCAAGAGTGGCAACAGAACAATGCCCTTTGCCAAAGGAAGCCCAGAATTTTGCGTGGCTGGACCTCAGTACACACCTGGGAATGGAATACTGGACGGCGATGAATCTTGCAGGAGATTATGCCTCTGCCTGTCATGATGATATTCACAGGAGACTGGTAAAAGCCGTTGGAGGTAGAGTAAAAGCCAGAATTGAAAACCACCATAATTTTGCGTGGAAAGAAATTCATAACGGAAAAGAAGTAATTGTTCACAGAAAAGGAGCTACCCCGGCTCATAAAAATGAGTTGGGAATGATCCCCGGATCTATGACTGCCAAAGGATTTATTGTTCGCGGAAAAGGAAATCCTGATGCACTGAACTCAGCGTCACACGGAGCCGGAAGGGCATATTCAAGAGGAGTGTGCAGAACCCTTTTCACTCAGAATGATATTAAAAATGAATTGAAACTGAAGAATGTCACCTTAATGGGCGGGAATGCCGAAGAAGCTCCTATGGCCTATAAAGACATTCATGAAGTGATGAATGCGCAAAGTGAAATGGTAGACATCCTGGGAACATTTCAGCCAAGAATTGTAAGGATGGACAGATAAACTGAGCGGATTGTTTATAGTTGGCAATGAATACTATTTTACGGATCAGATAAAATCCAATGAATGCTTATCTGTCAACTATAAACCTTTAACACTAAAGTCAAAAATTTAAACAAATGGGAACTCCACATACTATAAAAAGATACGGAGAAGTATGGCCGGAATTCAGAATTAAGTCCGGATTTGAAATTTTAGAAAAATTAAAAAATAAAGTCATCATATCAGGCGGATGGGCATGGCATTTTATGTCTGAAACCGGACATACGGAATATAAGCATGCCCACGACCATAAAGATATTGATGTTTTTGTAAAAAAAGAAAATGTGGCCGAAGCGGTGGTAATTCTTCAGCACGAAGGATTTCAGAAAGTATGGACCCGCTATGATCATCTGCCCGGTGAAGAAAATTTCCGCAGATATGAGAAAACAGTGGAATCGGACTATGGAAAGTTTCACAGAATTACTTTTGATTTTTTCGAGAGAAATGATTTGAAAACAATTGAAATCTATGGTTTTACGGTTGTGAAACCTGATGTACTGCTCTCATTTTACAGAAATATTCATTCCAGTGATAAATGCTGGGCGGTGATGGCTGCAAAAGATTTATTACAAAAGGGGACAGATCCTGTAGGACATCCCCAATTAAGCAAAATGCCTAAGTAACAATGGAAAAATTAATACAAATCACTTCAGGAAGAGGCCCTTTGGAATGCCAGTGGGTGGTAGCTAAAGTGCTGAAGACCTTTCTTGAAGAAGCAAAACAGAATACAATAGAATATGAAATCATTCACCGCGAAAACGGGGATGAAAATCTGACCCTGAAGTCGGTAACCTTACTTCTGAAAGGAAAAGAGCTGGACGGCTTTTTAAAGAGCTGGTTAGGAAGTATCTGCTGGACTGGAAAGAGTACGTTTAGAAAACTCCATAAAAGAAGTAACTGGTTTATTGGGATTTTTGAACTTGAAAATCTGAAAACGATTGATTTTCATGAAAAAGATATTCAATTTCAGACTGCAAGAAGCCAGGGAAGCGGAGGACAGAACGTCAATAAGGTAAATACGGCAGTGCGTGCCACTCATCTTCCCAGCAGACAAAGTGTTTTCGTGCAGGATTCAAGATCACAGCTTGAAAATAAAAAATTATCCGTTCTACGATTACAAGAAAAAGTAACAGGAGTTTATCTTCAACAGCTGGAGAGAAAAATGCAGGAAACATGGTCTCAGCATATGCAGGTTCAGCGCGGAAATCCTGTCCGTACTTTTTCAGGAACAGATTTTAAAAAGAATTACCAGGACAGATCTTTCAAAAAACAAAGAAATGTCCTTAAAAATGAACTTAAAAATTATAAAAATGACCTTAACTAAAAATAAATATTATTTCGAGGCTTTAGACCATTTTCCATATAATCTTTCTGATTGTCTGGATTCTCTGAATTATGCATTATCCTACGAACCTGAAGATGCGGACAGTCTTTGTCTGATGGGAAGGGTATATTCTGAAATCCTAAAGGATTATGAAACAGCAAAGAAATATTTTGAAGAGGCAATGCTGTATAATGTAAACAATGTAAATACACCCAAATACTATATAGATTGCCTTTTAAATAATGAAGATTATGATGAGGCAATGAAACTTATAGAGTTTGCTTTGCGAATCAAGGGTATTGATAAATCAGAGATTTTTTGTTGTAAATCGGTTTTATCGGAAAGAAAAGAAGATTATAAAAATGCACTGCAGGATCTTAAAGAAGCAAAAAAATTCACTTATTGCAGGACGACACTTGAAATTGTGGAAGACAGGGAAAAGTTTATTAAAGCTAAAATGCCTAAAACACGAACCCGAAAAAAAGCTGAAGACGTATCGCTTTAACCCTTTTCATTCATGTAAAAAAAATAAGCTTTCATTTGAAAGCTTATTTTTTGTTGACAGAAATAAGATAATCATAAACCATTTGATGCTGATCATCACTAAGCTTAGCCTTGGGAGCCATTCTGCTCAGTGTGTTGATCCATCCCTGGTTGTCATGTTTAGTCGGTTCCGGTAATTTGTGGCATTTAGCACAGGAATTTTCAAAAATGGTTTTTCCCTGAGCCAGCTGTGCACTTGAAGTGTATTTTGGACCGGTCACTGCCGTACTTTTCGGGCCGCAGGAAAGAAGAAGTGCTGATCCTGCAATACTACTTAAAATTAATTTTTTCATATCCCTATTTTTATTTGGTGATTATTTTTTCACAGAAACAATATAATCGTAAACCCATTTATGCTGGTCATCAGTTAATTTAGCTTTTGGAGCCATTGCATTCATAATTCCTACCCATTGTGTGGCATTGTGTGAGGTTGGATCCGGTAATTTGTGACATCTTCCGCATGAGCTTTCAAAGATTGTTTTTCCCTGAGCAATTTCTTCTGCCGTTGAGGTTGAAGATCCTGCAGCAGCAGTAGCTGTAGAAGCTTTAGGGGTACAGGATACCAAAAGAACAGCCGTGAATGATGCTGCAGCGATGAATTTTTTCATTTTTCTTATTTTTGAGATATAACAAATGTAATAAATTCTCTAAGGCGCTGATCTGACGGAAGCTAGTTTTAATTTAGAAGAAATAAAAATTAGAATAACGGAAACTAAATAATGGGAGAGCAGTAATCTGTTTTCTTAGCTTATGACCCGTAATTCTCTATTGATCATTCCCTTTTTAATTATTAATTTTGAGCCAATGAAATTTTCTACAGAAGAGCTAATAGAAGGAATACAATCAGGCAATAAACGTTTGATTGCTAAAGCTATTACATTAGTTGAAAGTAAAAAGGCCGAGCATAGAGTACAGGCAGAAGACCTTCTTAAAAACATTATGCCGCTTACCGGTAAATCTGTCAGGATTGGAGTGACCGGTGTACCGGGTGCAGGAAAATCTACTTTTATTGAAAATTTCGGCAGACTGGCGATTGCTGAAGGTAAGAAAGTTGCTGTTCTTGCTATTGATCCGAGTTCTTCCATTAATAAAGGAAGTATTCTGGGGGATAAAACGAGAATGGAAGAGCTGGCCAAAGAAGAAAATGCTTTTATCAGGCCTTCACCAAGTTCAGGTTTTTTAGGAGGAGTGGCCAATACCACTTTTGAAACCATGATGATTTGTGAAGCGGCAGGATATGACTATATTCTGATCGAAACCGTTGGTGTAGGTCAATCTGAAGTATTGGTTGCCGATATTACTGATGTTTTCTTATTTCTTAAAATTATTGGCGGTGGTGATGAACTTCAGGGAATAAAACGGGGAATCATGGAAATGGTAGATCTTATTTTTATCAATAAAGTGGATCAGGATAATCTTCAGAAAGCGAAAAATACAAGACTGGAATTAAAACGGGCTTTAGATTTTATTCCGCCTAAAGAGAAAGGCTGGAAAATTCCTGTTTTATTAGGGTCAGCACTACACAATGAAGGGCTGAAAGAGATTTATGAGTCCATTGCCGGATTTATTGATCTGAAGAAGAAAAACGGGCGTTTTGAAGAAGTACGTACTCATCAGGCAGAAAAACGATTTGAATACTGGGTTCAGGAATATATCTTATCCCTGATGAAAAAAAGCAATTCCATGGAAGAGGCCTACTTTATGCACAAAAAAAATGCTTCAGAAATGGTTTCTAATCCAAGTACTGAAGCAAAATTATTTGTTGAAAAATTTTTATCAGGAGAATATAACGGTTAAGGTTTTTCTTTATCCTGTTTTACCATAGTTTTTGAAACATAGCCGTCATAAGTGATCGGTTGTCTGTCACTGCTTCTTACAGAAACAAATGCTTTACCGTTTTTATAAACCTCAATATTGATATCGCTGACATTCGAAATATCATTAGTCTTAATCTTTATAGTCCAGTTTCCTTTTTTATTCTGAGACTGATTAATGGTAAAATCTTTTGATGTGAAACGATAGCTATTCTGATCGGGGTTTCCAAAGCTTGGGTTATATATTCTTCCGAAATAGGGCAGAACTACCACAATATTGCTTTTACTCACATCAATCGTATAATTTCCGTTCAGGTCCAGCATTCTTGTAGCTGTCGCATTAGGCATCGAATTCATGATATTAATAACATCATAGTTCGTAGGATTTGCTCTTTGCGCATAGAATGTAAACTCTTGTGAAGTAACTAAGGTATCCACTGTTTTGGAATCCAGTGAGCCTTGAGATGCACAACTTTGAAAAAAGAACAAAAATCCGGAAATTAATAATAGAGAAATATACTTTTTCATGATTGAAATAATAATTATTAAATTTAAACAGCAAAATGTATGCAAATATATTCTTTCCGGAATATTTTGGAATAAAAATTGTTAAGGTTGAATTATTAACACTCAAAATATGAAAGTTACACATCTATTTGGTATGGGAGCTATAGCTCTGTCGATTGTTGCCTGTACAACAAACCCTATTACAGGGAGATCATCGTTACAGCTGGCCAACAATTCTGAAATTTTAACAATGTCTGCACAGGAATATAAAACGACATTGTCTAAGGGTAAAGTAATTACCGGTACGGCAGATGCAAAAAGAGTGGCAAATGTAGGAAGCAGAATTAAAAATGCTGCAGAAAGATATTACCAGAGTATAGGGCGTTCAGCAGATCTTGCCAGTTATAACTGGGAGTTTAATCTTCTTCAAAGCAGTGAATTGAATGCGTGGTGTATGCCCGGAGGTAAAGTAGCTGTATATACAGGAATTCTCCCTATTACAAAAGATGATAACGGACTTGCTGTGGTATTGGGGCATGAAGTTTCCCATGCTTTGGCAGGGCATGGAAATGAACGTATTTCTCAGGCTATGGTTGCCCAATATGGAGGTGCTATCCTTGGAGGAACAATTTCAAATGCACAATGGGCAGGAGTTTTCCAAAAGGTTTATCCTATCGGTTCTCAGGTAGCTTTATTAAAATACGGAAGAAATCAGGAATCAGAAGCTGATGAAATGGGGCTTTATCTGATGTCTATGGCAGGATATGATCCTAGAGCAGCTATCCCATTCTGGAACAGAATGGAAGGCGCTTCTTCAGGAAGCAGACAACCGGAATTCCTTTCTACTCACCCGAATCCCGAAACCAGAATTTCAGATATTAATAAGGACCTTCCAAAAGCTTTAGAATATTATAAGGCAGCAGGAGGGAAAATATAATAATATAGAATTTTTAATCTTGAGTAAAGCCTTATTAAATTTTTAGTAAATTTGGTAAGGCTTTTTAATGTAATCACCTAAACACAATATTATGAAGAGTTTATCAATTACCGGACTTATCCTTTTAGCGGTTTCCGCTTTACTCTTTTATCTTACCACAGATTTTGCGGTCGAACAGATTAAAATTTCTCATGTTATGGGAATGATGGCAGGAGTGGGAATAGGCTTAATCATTGGCGGAATGGTAGGATATGTAAGTAAAGGAAGCGCGATGAAGGCAGAGCAGAAGAAAAAAGAATTCAAACAGCTGCAAAAAGAAAAAGAAGAACTGGAAAAACAAGCTGCTGAAATTGCAAAACGCCAGGCAGAAATTGAAAATCAAAATAAGAGTCCTCAAATTTAAATTTGAGGACTCTTTTGTATAGTGTTATTTTCGATAGTAGCTTAAAACTTATATCCCAGTCCTAGCATAAATAAGTTAGGTCTGTTGTCATACCTGATTTCCGATCCGGAAACTCTGTTGATGAAATTTCTTTCATCTTTGCTGAAAGCCCCTTCATAACGTGCATTTACAATAAGTTTCTTGATTTCAAGCTGTGCTCCAAACTGATAACCTACTGTAAAATCGTTTTTGGCATTTTCTTTAAAATCATTATAAGTATTGTCTTTGTTTAAATTAAAACTTCCGACAGGACCTACAAATACACCCAGCATATTTCCTAAAATATTATAGCCTAAAAGAACCGGAACATCAATACGATTACTTTTTACATCAAAAGTAGTATTCTCCGTAGTGAACTCATTTTTGAAGTGGGTATAATAAATTTCAGGCATTACAAACAAAGAGGTAGGCAATCCTACTTTTAGCGAAAGCCCCACATTGAAACCTACGTTATTTTTTCCTGTTCCCGAAATAGCATCATTCACGGTTCCTTTAATATTGGACCATGAAGGAGAGCCTGTAGGGAATATTAAATTGGCTTTACCTGCCAGTGAGATCTGTGCAGAAGCCCACATTGAAAACCCTATTAACGCTATACTAAGTACCTTTTTCATTATCGTCTATTTTTGTAATTGTATTTTCAATTGTTTTATTATTCTCAAGCAGATATTCTCGCAGTTCTTTGAAGAGTTCTGAAGAATAAACGAAGTCAATCAGGTTTTTATTGCCTGCAGTAATCAGGATGTCCTTGTTTCCTTCCCATTCTTTTACTCCTAATCTCAGGTATAAAATTTTCTCGCCGATCGTCATTACAGAGTTCATATCATGGGTATTAATGATCGTTGTTGTATTGTATTCCTTGGTGATTTCGTAGAGAAGATCATCAATTATTTTAGAGGTATACGGATCCAGCCCGGAGTTGGGTTCATCACAGAATAAATACTTTGGGTTGTTTACAATAGCTCTGGCAATTGCAACCCTTTTCTGCATTCCTCCTGAAATTTCAGACGGATATTTTTTATCAGCCTTATCAAGATGTACTCTGCCTATAACTTCAAAAACTCTTTTCTTTTTCTCTTTGTAGGTAAGGTTGGTAAACATATCCAGTGGAAACATAATATTTTCTTCCACTGTTAAAGAGTCGAACAAAGCACTTCCCTGGAATACCGTCCCGATTTCTGAACGGAGATGTTGTTTTTCATCCCGGGTCATGGTATTGATATCCTTTCCATCGAATAAAATTTCTCCGGAAGAAGGCATATAAACATTCAGTAAACTTTTAAGAAATACTGTTTTTCCGGATCCACTCTGCCCAATGATCAGGTTTACTTTTCCTTTATCAAATGAAGTTGAAATTCCCTTAAGTACTTCAACATCGCCAAAACTTTTCTTAAGATCTTTTACCTCAATCATCAGCTTAATATTAATTGGGTTAAAATTAATTCCGAAATGATAATGAATACCATTGTCCAAACTACGGCCTGCGTACTGGCTCTACCTACTTCCAGCGATCCGCCTTTCACATTGTATCCGAAATAGGAAGGAACTGTGGCAATAATAAAGGCAAAAACGGTAGTTTTTATAAAAGCATAATAGATAAACAGATTGGGCATATACATCTGAATTCCGATAATATAGTCATTTTCTGTCCAGTTTCCCGTCAGAATTCCGGCAATATAACCACCGCCAATACCAAATACAATACTAATGGCAATCAGAAGAGGGTTAAAAAGCATACAGGCAATTATTTTAGGAAAAATCAGAAAATTAGGAGAATTAACGCCCATGATATCCAACGCATCAATCTGTTCGGAAACCCGCATTGTTCCAATACTGGATGCGATGTAAGACCCTACTTTCCCGGCCAGAATCAAACTGATAATCGTCGGCGCAAACTCCAAAACGAGAACTGCTTTTGTTGCATACCCTACAAACGATGGTGGAATGGGAAAGGAAGAAGCATCAAAGTTATTGAACATCTGAATGGCCACAACCGCCCCTACGAATATAGAAGTGAAGACCACGAGTCCAAAAGAATTGACTCCCAAATCATTAATTTCTCTCATGAACAGCTTCCAGAATACCTTCATTTTCTGAGGTTTCTGTAAGGATTTACCCAGAAGGATCATATATTCTCCTACCGCTGTAAAAAACTTTTTTAACATACCGCTAAATTAGACTTTTTTATTTAATTAGGCTAAGGTTGAAGGTAAGACTGAGGCTTAGTTGAGTGTTAAAATTATCTCAATGATTACTGTGTATGCTATTTATTTTGCATTTTTATCACCGCCGATAACCAGTAGAACTGTTTTTAAAATCACCACAAGGTCCAATACAAAACTCCAGTTTTTTACATAAAAGGCATCTGCCAGAGCTCTTTTTTTCATTTCTACTTCCACATCACCGAAATCACCACGCAATCCGCTTACCTGCGAAAGACCTGTAATTCCCGGACTTACCATACTTCTTAAACTATATCTCCCTATTTTTGGTTTATAATAATTATCAACAGCCAGCATATGCGGGCGTGGCCCTACAACAGACATTTCTCCTTTTAAAACATTCATGAACTGAGGAAGTTCATCCATACTCGTTTTTCTTAAAAATTTACCAATTCTGGTAATTCTTGTATCATTTTCACGGGTAGTACTGGTGGTAGACTCATCATTCACTACCATCGTTCTAAATTTAATACAATTAAAGACTTCTTCATGAAAACCATATCTTTCCTGTAAAAAGAAAACCGGACCTTTGGAAGTTGTCTTGATTAAAATAGCAATCAGTGGAAATGCCCATGAGCAAACAAAGACCAGTATCATAACAGAGAAGATGATATCAAATGTTCTTTTTACCAGAAAATTAGAATAATAATCTAAAGGATACCTGGCCTGATTAAGAACCGGCTGTGTCTGAATATACCCCAGATCATAAAGGAAAAAATCACTCTGTGTAATGCTGGGTATCAATGAAATATGAACTTTGTTGTACTCCGCCAGTTTGAATATTTTTGATTCCATATCCTCATTAAAGGAATTTTCAGTGGATAAAAACAAAGTATGAATTCCGTTTTTCTTCCAAAAATCAACCAGATCGTATGCATTGATGTCCTCTTTTTTGTATTCAAATACTCTGTATCCATAGTCTTTACGGTCTTGAAATATGTTTTTTAAGATGTCTGTAGAATTGCTGTTTCCCAAAAACATAACATTTCTGTGATTGATTCCCAGTGATCGTAAATATTTGATAGAGAAATAAATAAGAGATTTTGTCAGGAAAATAAATATCAGTAAATAGAACGAAAGCCAGTAAATATCCGAATTGAAAAAAACATTTTTACTTACTTTTCCAATAAGCAGAACACCCAGTATAAAAAATAGAAAATGGATAAAAAGACGTTCGAGAAACAAGGTATAGGTCAGGTTTCTCGGGATATTATAAATTTTTGTCCTACCACTTAGAAGTACCCAGAACAAAAACAACAAAATCAGAGAGAAAATATTCTGATACCACGTTTCCTCATGATATTTTAAACTTTCGTTTCTGCTTATAAAAAAAAATATGAAGATAGATGCAATAACCATGAGGTCAAGCAAAATAATGATCGATTTCAGGTATCTAGAGTATCGAATTCTCTGCATCTATCGGTATTATATCAGATACTGCTAATGTACGTATTTTTATGGGATATTCAGATATTTGTGAGTCTGAACTGAAGCCTGCCATTCCGGATGTTCAAGAATAAAATCTGTAATCTTAGGATACATGTCATCTCTCTTACTCCATTCACTCTGAAGATAAAGTTTACAGCTTTCAGAAACTTTGGCAGCCTGTTCTTCAGCAAATGTAAAGTCATGATTGTTGAAAACAATGACCTTCAGCTCATTAGCCTTTTGATAAATTTCCTCTTTAGGCAGTCCTGTTTTCTTTGGTGAAAGAGTAATCCAGTCCAGATGCCCGCTCATCGGGTATGCTCCGGATGTTTCAATATGGATTGTACATCCTAATTCTTTCAGTTTTGAAGTCAGTATTTCCAGATTCCACATCAAAGGTTCTCCTCCTGTAAGAACAATGGTTTTACAATGCCTGGCTGCTGTTTCAGCAATTTCCGTAGCATCCATTAAAGGATGTAAATCCGGATCCCAGCTCTCCTTTACATCACACCAGTGACATCCGACGTCACAACCTCCTAATCTGATGAAATAGGCTGCTTTTCCGGTGTGTGCTCCTTCTCCCTGTAAAGTGTAAAAATGCTCCATCACAGGGAGCATTTTACCTTCTTTTAATAAAATATCTTGTTCTTTATTCATTTTAAAATTAGTCGTTATAGACCGAAGTTTTATAAGCAATGATAGTGTTTTTCATCAGCATCGCTCTTGTCATAGGACCTACTCCGCCCGGAACCGGTGTGATCCAGCCTGCTTTGGCAGCACAACTGTCAAAATCTACATCACCCGCCAGATAATATCCCTTTGGAGAGTCGTCATCTACTCTTGTAATACCTACATCAACGATTACAGCTCCGTCTTTGATCATTTCTCCCTTTAAGAAGTGAGGATCTCCCAATGCTGTAATAACGATGTCTGCTTTCTTGGTATATTCTTCGATATCTTTAGTATATGAGTGGGTAAGGGTTACGGTAGAGTTTCCCGGGAAATCTTTTCTTCCCATCAGAATACTCATCGGCCTACCTACAATTTTACTTCTTCCGATGATTACACAGTCTTTCCCCTTTGTTTCAATATTATATCTTTCCAGTAATGTTAAGATACCGAAAGGAGTTGCCGGTAAGAAAGTATCCATTTCCAATGCCATTTTTCCGAAGTTTTCAGGGTGGAATCCATCCACATCTTTTCTCGGGTCAATAGCATTAATGATTTTTTCCTGATCAATCTGGTCCGGTAAGGGTAACTGAACGATAAATCCGTCAACTGCTTTTGATTTATTTAATTCGTCAATTTTTTCCAATAATTCAGACTCAGAAACTGTACTCGGGAATTTAATCAAGCTGGATTGAAATCCTACTTCTTCGCAGTCTTTCACTTTTGCATTTACATAAGCTTTGCTTGCACCGTTGTTTCCCACAAGAATTGCTACCAAATGCGGAGCCCTTCTTTTTCCTGCAAGGATTTTTTCCACTTCAGCCTTGATCTCTGCTTTAATTTCTTTGGATACTTTAAGTCCGTCAAGAATTTCTGCCATTTTTACTTTTTTTACTTTTATTTAGATTTTATTGAATACAACGATATCCTGAAATTCATCAGCGCCTTCTTTTTCAACATCATTTCTCCAGAATCCCTCTTGTACGGTGGTTACTTTCAGACCTGCATCATGAGCCATTTGGCTTAACAACGGGATGCTTACCGCAATATTGGCAGCCGTTACCTTGTCATCCATTAATTTATAGCCTTCAAACTGGTAAGGGAAAGCCATACTGCCGCCTTCAGTTTTAGAATCATCGTATAAGAAGAAGGTAGACAGGCATTGCCCGTCACTTTTTAAAACCCTGCTGATCTCCTGCAGATATCTTTTGATTTCAGGAATCTGCATATGAGTAAATACTGAAAACAGGAAGACTTTATCAAATACCGCATTTTCATAAGGAAATGTAAAATGATCAGCTTTCTGGCTGAAAGTATTGTACAAATCGTTATAAATCGGCGTAAACTTAAAATTGAAATTAGGATATTTCTGATGTATATTTTTATTACACCACATAATTCCTTTTTCTACCGCATCAAAACCGTCATAACTTCCTTTGTCAATAAGTCCGGTTAATGCTACGGCAGTTCTTCCGATACCACATCCTACATCCAATACATGATGAGTATTGTTTAAGCCTATATACTTTTGCAAGACATTCATCTGCCGGATTCCGTGAGGAAGAAAATCACTGCTTCCTACATAAATATCCCCTTTTTTAGGCTCGTTTTTAGATCTTTTTCCGGTAATTCCTTCATAAAGATCTATTGGGAAATAATAGATTTTTCTCCCCAAAAGTCTCAGTTCAGGAGGTAATTTATAATAATATGATCGTAATGCAGACATCTGCTATCTGTTTCCTTTATAGTAGTTAATTAATCCGTTAGTAGAGCTGTCGTGTGAGCTGATAGCCTCATTGTTTTCAAGCTCAGGAAGGATTTTATTGGCCAGTACTTTTCCTAATTCCACTCCGAACTGGTCAAAACTGAAGATATTCCAGATCACTCCCTGAACGAAAATTTTATGCTCATACAGAGCGATTAATTGTCCTAATGAAAAAGGAGTTAATTCTTTGAATAATATAGAGTTGGTAGGCGTATTTCCATGGAAGACCTTAAAGTTTAATAAACGATCAATTTCTTCATCAGATTTTCCTGCGTTTCGAAGCTCTTCTTCCACTTCTTCTTCAGTTTTTCCAAAAGCAAGGGCTTCTGTCTGAGAAAAGAAGTTGGCTAATAATTTATCCTGATGGTCTGAAACTACATTAGCGCTTTTTGCATAGGCAATAAAATCTGCAGGAATCAATTCCGTACCCTGGTGAATCAGCTGGTAAAATGCGTGCTGTCCATTTGTTCCGGGTTCCCCCCAGATAATGGGTCCTGTTTCATATTCCACAAACTCACCGCTTCTGTCCACACATTTTCCGTTACTTTCCATATCTCCCTGCTGAAGATAGGCTGCAAACCTGTCCAGATATTGAGAATATGGAAGGATGGCATAGGTGGTTGCTGCATAGAAATTGCGATACCATATTCCTAAAAGCCCCATTAAAACAGGAATGTTTTCAGAAAAATCGGCAGTCTGGAAATGCTGATCGGTGTCAAAAGCACCTCTAAGAAGCTGTTCAAAGTTTTCATATCCTACAGATAGAACAATACTTAACCCTATGGCACTCCAAAGGGAATATCTTCCGCCTACCCAGTCCCAGAATTCAAAAATATTTTCTTCTGCGATTCCGAATTTTTTAACTTCTTCAATATTGGTAGATAAAGCCACAAAATGTTTGGCAACATCTTCCTGATTGCCTGCTTTCAGGAACCAGTCTTTCGCCGAGTTGGCATTGGTCATGGTTTCCTGAGTGGTAAACGTTTTGGAAGCAATGATAAATAATGTAGTCTCAGGATTTAGATTTTTAACAACTTCTGCAATATGATTACCATCCACATTGGATACAAAATGCACGTCTAATCTTGTCTTGAAATGTTTCAGAGCCGAACATACCATTACAGGTCCCAGATCAGAACCTCCGATTCCGATGTTAACCACATCCGTAATCTCTTTTTCGCTGAAGCCTTTGTGTTCCCCTGATATAATTTTTTCGGAAAAAGCCTTCATATGATCAAGAACTCTTTTGATCTGCGGTTTGATGTTTTCACCATCCACAAGAATTTCCCGATCTGAAAAATCTCTTAATGCCGTATGTAATACTGCTCTTCCTTCCGTTTCATTGATTTTGTCGCCTGAGAACATTTTAGAGATTGCATCTTTCAACTGGCATTCTTCAGCCAGATGTAAAAGAAGTTCTTTTGTTCTTGAATCAATCAGGTTTTTAGAATAGTCAAAAAGGTAATTGTCCTTTTGTAGAGAAAATTCTGCAAAACGGGTAGGATTATAGTGGAAAAGACTTCTCAGATCAAAGTCGTTTCCTCCGAAGTGTTCATCAAGAGCTTTCCAGCTGTCAGTGTGTATAGGATTTATTTTTGATAACATATTTTTGAGGATTTATAGTGTTCAGAGAATAATTTTTGGGATCAATACTATTTTTAATCCATAATACTTTATTTCTGATCTGCAAATTTAAGGAAAAATAAAACCTCAATTAAATTTGAACGTGATAAATAACAATTTTTTAAACACTCAACCTCAGAAATCATCTGAAGTTGAGTGTTTAAGGAACAAAAGGTTTTTTTGAACTTTATTCATCTATTTCATTCAGAATGCTTTCCAGTTGTTTAGCATGTCGTCCATAGATGTATTTTGTATATAAAACGATAGCCGCTACATACACCAGAGTGGTGATTAGTACCAATATCGTTAAATACTGATGATAGATGCTGGTAAGGTCAAGTAAAGAACTTCCTTTTTTCTCAAGCGTATAATAGGCCTGTAGACCTATGGTAAGCAAAATATGAGGTAATAATAAAAACCCGAATGACTGATACCGTTCCATATTCAGACGGAGCTCATGATAGATTCTCCAGAGACTGTTCTTGGTATTTCCGGTATAGAATTCGGTTTGTTTATAAAATTTATAAAATCCAAATAAATAATAGGAAGAGATAACCACCAATATGACATAGGAGGTGTAATATAGGGGATATACCGATGGGCTAAATTTGAACATAAACGGAAAGAATCCAATCATAATGATAGAAATCACCTGCAGCGGAAATTCTTTTTTCATAGTCTTTTGTATTTTTTCAACAGGGTGTTTACTTTCTTTTAGTTGCTGTATATTGTCAGGAATATTGATGTTATTGTCTTCATTATTCCACTGTTCTTTTAATTGATCAAAATTCATAACCTGATTTTTTTATGATTTGCTGTATTTTTTCTTTGGTTCTGTTAAGTTTTACTCTGGCATTTCCTTCGCTTAAGCCAAGGTTGCTCCCGATATCTTTATGTGACATTCCTTCCATGAAATAAAATATAACTGCTTTTTCCAGGACATGAAGTTCCTGTACTGCCTTATAAAAGATTTCCAGTTGCTTATCCTTTGCCGGGTTATAATCTTCATGTGGTACTTCAAAATGAAGTGGTGCCTCTGAGTGATAATGAACTCTCTGCTTTTCCTTTTTTAAAAATGTAATGGCGGTATTTATGGCGACACGATACATCCAGGTGGAAAATTCGCTGTTTCCTTTGAAATTCTGATAAGATTTCCATAGCTGGATAAGGATTTCCTGCTGGAGATCTTCACGGTCTTCTGCAGAATCAGCATACATACGGGAAGCTTTGTATATAATGCCTTTATGCTGGTTGATGAGCTTTAAAAAAGCAGTTTCAGTAGAGCTACTCACAATAGTTTCATGGTTTATTTATGGTTATAGGCCGGAAATGGGTTTTACCGTATATCCCTTTGACTGTAAAAGTGGAATGATACCATTGTCACCCATCAGATGAGAACCTCCGACAGCGAAAAATGAACTTTCTTTTTTCATTATTTCAGGCATTGCTTTTACCCAGTTTATATTTCTGTCTGTAAGCATTGCTTTTTCCTGTTGAGCATTCATAAACTTTTCATTCTTAAAAAGAGTATATAATGATTGTGTGTCCTCATTTTTGAAAGCTTTAATCATTTTTCTGAAAAGTATTTCGTAATCTTTGCCTGATTTTAATTGTGTTATAATGGTTTTAAGGTCATAAGCCTTGTTGATGGCTGTCATCTGATCTCCGACTTTTTCCAGACCTCTGATTTTCTTTTTTTCTGCTACCGCTTTTTGGAGAAGTTCCATTTCATACATCTTCATTTCGGCCTGAGGACAAGGTACGGCTTTCAGTGCAAGGAGAGCATAAAGTCCCTGAGTACTTAATTGGTCTGCATTTTTCAGATTCGTACCATAATCAGCAAGAATTTGATCAAGTTCTTTGGCTTCATCGGGAGAAAGCCGGGCAGAAATTCTTTTATCTGTCTGATACATTTTCTGTAAGGCAGCTATTTCAGAAGGATCTGTATAGTTGATTTCCATAACGAAATTTTCCGATTGTTCGAGAGCTTTCAGTACTTTCGGTTTTATTTCAAAGTCTTTACTGCATAAGATATGAAAAGTTCCGGTAATATAGGATGGTTTTGAAAGTCCGTTTCCGGAAACCTCCCATAAGAGGCTTTGATAGGTTGCTTTGTTTTTGTTTTGAGCGGGTATAGCTATGGATGTGAATGATAATAACACTGCAAATCCCAATTGTAATAAGTTTTTCATCGTATTATTTTTTATGATTTAATATTCTTTACACAGTAGGTAAGGGCAGCATAATAATCGTTACAGTTTTTTTTAAAAAATAAAACCTCCTGAGAAACAGGAGGCTGTAAAATCTAAAATTATGATGATAACCGGCTGGTTAGGATAGTTTTTATTCCGGGATTTTGGATTGTATTTTTGATTTTTTTCTTTTTCTGATGAAGTAAATCACTCCGCCTGCAATGAATAAAAGTGGCCAGATATTGATAAGGGCTACAATAATTCTCTGAATAAGGTAGAATCCGTATACGAAACCGTCTTTTACATTATATATAAAATTGTATTTGTATTTATTATCAGTGCTGTTGGTATTGGTAACAGGTATTTCTGCAATACGGAGTCTGGGTTCTTTGATATAAATGTCAATGCTGCTGTATTTCAGATTATCTGTAGTGTCCATATTGTACATTTTCTGAAGATTGCTTTCAGCCATATTATCATCATCCAGCTTTACTTTTTCTTTGTTTGTTTTAAGTTGGCTGATGTTTTCGGATGTTTTTTTATTTCTCTTTCCTTCCAGTTCCGCATATTTGATACTTGAAGTGATATCTTCCGCATTAACGGATCTTGAGTTGAGAAAGACTTTGTTTTTATTGATCAGTTCCAGAAAGTTTCCTAATTTTTCAGTAGGGATACGCACTTTCATGGTATTCTCCGACTGATATTTTTTTACAAGTACCGCTTCTTCATTCGAAGTGTCATAGGTATTTTCAGAAATGACATTACTTTTCATATTGCTGTTGGTGACGAATCCTCCGAGATCCTGAGCGGATTTTTCAATGGAGACTGTTGCTTCATAGACATCTTTCACTTCCATATTGATATCAGCAGTTTTGATAAACTGTTTATCCTTTACTTTCATTGTGGCAACCGATGAAATACTGTCGGATGTTATAAGGGATGTGGAATCTGCAGAAGCATATGATTCAAGTTCACTCGCGGATACTTCTCCTTTTTTACATGAATAAATTCCTAATAACAGAACTGCTGATAATGATAATTGTAAGTAAGTGGTTTTCATAGTATGGGTTTTATGGGTTTGCTTAGGTCAAAGTTCAGGCAGGATTTTTTGTAATGCTTGAAAAACTGAAGTAAAAGAATTGTAAAGAAATTTTTACGGTGCAAATATTTGAAAACGAGTATTTTGTAAAATTGTTCTATAGGTCTTAACTTATTTTCGGAGTAATTTTTGCTTATCTTTTTACAAACCAAAATCATAAAAATCATTATGTCAAATACTTTTTCCAAAATCAGAAACGCCATAGGGCTGTTCACTTCCATAGATTTTGAACAGTTGAGTACTATTTCTAAAAAAGTAGATCTGCCCAGACTGATGCATAATTTTTCAAAATTAGACGATAAGCAGCTTGCCGGCCTGATGAAAATGCTGGATCCGGATAAGAAAAAGAAAGAGCTTCCCCCTATTGATGGTGATTTTTATGATATCTACCATACACTATCTCCGGAGCAGAGAGAAATTCAGCTTAAAGTGAGAGATTTTATGGAAAAAGAAGTGAAACCGCTGGTGAATCATTACTGGTTAAGAGATGAATTTCCTTTTGAACTGATTCCTAAATTTCAAAAACTTAATATCTGCGGGGTAACCTATGAAGGTTATGGATGTCCGGGAATGCCTTTTCTGATGGAAGGGGTCATCGCTATGGAAATGGCAAGAATAGATGCTTCCATTGCTACTTTTTTCGGCGTTCAGTCCGGGCTGGCCATGGGTTCTATTTATATCTGCGGTTCGGAAGAACAGAAACAGAAATGGCTGCCTCAGATGCAGAAATTTGAGAAAATAGGAGCCTTTGGTCTTACAGAACCCGAGGTGGGATCCGGAGCCGCTGGAGGCCTTACGGTAACCTGTAAGAAAACAGCTGACGGATGGATTCTGAACGGACAGAAAAAATGGATAGGTAATGCAACATTTGCGGACCTGGTGATTATCTGGGCGAGAGATCTGGACAGTGGAGAAGTAAAAGGTTTTATTGTAGAAAAAGATAATCCGGGATTTTCCGTGGAAAAAATAAAAGGTAAAATGGCACTCAGAATCGTTCAGAATGGATTGATTACTTTAAAAGACTGTCTGATTGCTGAAGAAAACCGCCTGCAAAATGCCAATTCATTTAAAGACACCGGAAAAGTGCTTAGAATGACAAGGGCAGGTGTTGCCTGGATGGCTACAGGCTGTGCCAGAGGGGCTTATGAAAGCGCTTTGGATTATACCAGAAAAAGAGAACAGTTTGGAAAACCTATTGCTTCTTTCCAAATGATTCAGGGACATCTGGTTGAAATGTTGTCTAATCTTACTGCAATGCAGACCATGGTTTTCAGACTATCTGAAATGCAGGATGAGGGTATCCTGAAAGATGAACATGCCTCTTTAGCCAAAGTGTTTTGTACCCTGAGAACCAGAGATATCGTATCCAGAGCCAGAGAGGTTATGGGTGGAAACGGGATTTTGCTGGAGTATGATGTGGCAAGATTTGTAGCAGATGCTGAAGCTATTTATTCCTATGAGGGAACAAAAGAAATCAACTCGCTTATCGTGGGAAGATCAATTACAGGATTTAGTGCATTTGTGTAAACAGGAGAGCTGACAGTTGATAACCAACCGTAGGCTATCAACTGTCAGCCATTATTCAAGATCATTAGCTGATTAAACTTTTATATTTTTCTTTGTTATCAAGAATTGCCCAAAGGTTTATTAAAAGGAGCACCACAGCCATTCCTATTCCCATCTGAGAAGGGTCCCGGTAAACATTTTGAAGAAATACACCTGCCATAACAGGAAGAATGACGATAGCGCCTAAAGCTCTGGTTTTCGGAAAAATAAACAGAATTCCGCCCACGATTTCCACGACTCCCACCAAAGGCATCAGCCAGCCTATCTCGGTAAATGCGGCATATATTTTCATTTGCTCATCTGTCATTTTGGGCATAGGAGCGTACTGAAAGAATTTGTTTAAACCTGCATTGATAAAAGTGAGGGCAAACAAAAGACAAAGGATGAATTTTACGATTTTCATAATTGGTAATTTTACATCAAATGTAAGATTAAAATGAATTTAATGTATTTATTTTTGATAAAAATTAAAAATTAATACCGCATCTGTCTTTTATGTTCGTGTTGTCTGAAGTGAGGGTGTGATTTTTTTCAATGCCAGTTATAAAATAAATGCCGGCAGAAGTTTTTTAATCCATTTCCTTCAGGGTAATGTTTTTTGAAATTTTGTAGGTTTTTTTCTTTTTATTGGGTTTTTGTTCTTCCCCAAGCAGCCTTCCCCAAGGTTTTAAATCATCCACTTTTTCACAGATGATTTTGATGATGGCAATAGCCGGAATACATAAAAACATTCCTGCAATTCCCCAAAGGTGCTCACCCAAAAGAATTCCAATGAATGAAAATAAAGCGTTTATTTTTACTTTTGAGCCTACGACAAAAGGGAGGACAATATTTCCATCCACAGCATGTACACCTATATATCCGATAATTACATAGATACATGTGGAAGGTGTTGAAGTGGAAAATGCAATGAAACATGATATCAGTAACGAAATAAAAATTCCGAGGTAAGGGATTACATTTAATAAACCGGTTAATACCGCTAAAAGGATAGCATATTTTACACCTAAAACAGTAAGGAGGATGGAGGTAAGGGATGAGACGATAATCACCTGAAGAAATAACCCAAAAATGTATTTCTTGGTCATGACACGGATTTCGTTTACAGCTTCCTGGACACTGGCTTTATGTCTTTCACTAAAAACAGTAACAATGAAATTATTTAAAACTCTTCTGTAATTTAAAATGAAAATGAAAAACAGGGTGAAGAATATAATAAATCCGAATCCTGTTGAAAATATTCCGAAAGTAAAACCTAAAATTGCACCGGAAGAAGATAGCAGCTTATTCAGTCCCTGATTGATATAATCTACCTGCTCATCCACTTTTACATTAAAGGTTCTGGAAACCCAGTGCTGAAGACTATTGAAGACGGTAGTAAACTGCTCTCTGAGGTGAGGCAGATCTTTACTGAAATCAGATAATTGAGTGGTGAAAAAATAAATCAGTCCGCTTAGAATGGCCAGCATAATAAAAACTGAAGTCATGGTGGAAACCGATCTGGGAAATCTTAGTTTTCTTTCCATAAAAGTAGCTGCCGGTAAAAATAACATTGCCATTAAAAAAGCAAAGAAAAAAGGCGCTAAAATAGTCTGCCCTAATGCCAGAAGATAGCCGACTCCTATGAGAGAAATCACAATGAGGGTAAACTTGACAAGGAAAGGAAGTCTAAGAAAATTCATAATTTAAAATATGCAGTGTAAAAATAAAAATAGGAAAAACCTGCTGAATTGAGAAATTTTTATTTAATCAACATGGTTTTTTATTTTTAACGCAGCAAATTTCATTCCATTGAAATGGCGGATACCACAGGTTTGATGCGGTATAAAGATGATAAAGCAGAAACACGCCTCGGATCATCGTGACGTGTTTCATTATTGAGAAGTTGATATGTTATATAAGTTATTTTTCGATAGCAATATCTATGACCTCTTCCATTCTGTTTATATAATGAACGGTCAGGTTTTTCAGATAATCCTTTTTGATTTCCTCTACATCTTTTCTGTTCGCTTCACAAAGAATAACCTCCTTAACTCCGGCTCTGGTTGCGGCAAGTAGTTTTTCTTTGATTCCCCCTACAGGAAGTACCTTTCCTCTTAAGGTAATTTCTCCTGTCATTGCAAGATGTGGTCTTACCTTTTTGTTTTTAAATGAAGATACCATAGAGGTTAACATCGCGATACCTGCAGACGGTCCGTCTTTAGGAGTAGCTCCTTCAGGAACATGAACGTGGATGTTTTTCTTATCCAGTTCTTCCTGAGGGATACCTAATTCATCATGTCTGGCTTTGATATATTCTAAAGCAATCGTTGCAGACTCTTTCATGACAGTTCCTAAATTACCCGTCATAGTAAGAGCTCCTTTTCCATTACTCAGGATGCTTTCGATGTAAAGGATGTCTCCGCCCACACTTGTCCATGCTAAACCTGTTACAACGCCAGGAACTCCTGTAATTTCAGAAAGACTTTTAGGTCTTGGGACTCCAAGGATTTCATCTACTTTTTCCAGTGAAATTTTTGGATCATAGTCCTTTACTAAAGCTGTTTGTAAAGCTACCCATCTTGCAATGGATGCTATTCTTTTCTCTAAAGTTCTTACGCCGCTTTCTGAGGTATGAGCTTCTATAATATGTTTAAGCTCAGGATTTCCAAGTTTAAATGATTTTGTATCTAATCCGTTTTCTTCCTGTTGCTTTTTAATTAAATGTCTTTTTGCAATTTCAATTTTTTCCTCCATTGTATACCCGGCAATCTGAATGATCTCAGTTCTGTCCAAAAGAGGAGTCTGTATTGTAGAAAGTGAGTTGGCGGTAGCGATAAACATTACTTTAGACAAATCGTATCCCATTTCAAGGAAGTTGTCATAGAATGATTTATTTTGTTCAGGATCAAGCACTTCAAGTAATGCTGAGCTTGGGTCTCCGTGAAGCCCCTGTCCGATTTTATCAATCTCATCCAAAACAATTACGGGATTAGACGTTCCGGATTTTTTGATAGATTGTAAGATTCTTCCGGCCATTGCACCGATATAGGTCTTTCTGTGTCCACGGATTTCACTTTCGTCATGAAGCCCTCCTAAAGACAGACGTACATATTTTCTTCCCAACGCATCCGCGATAGATTTTCCTAAAGATGTTTTCCCAACTCCCGGAGGTCCTACCAATAACAGGATGGGAGATTTCATGTTGTTTTTTAATTTCAAAACAGCCATGTGTTCAAGAATTCTTTTCTTAATATCTTCCAGTCCGAAATGAGCTTTGTCTAATACCTTTTCAGCTTTTGCTATATCAAAGATATCCTTTGTATAAGTTTCCCAAGGAAGATCAGTGAAGAAATCCAGATAGTTTCTCTGGACATTATAATCCGGAGAATTAGGATTTTGACGCTGTAATCTGCCGATTTCCTTCTGGAAGTGCTCTTCCACCTCCTGACTCCATTTTTTTGTTTTTGCTTTGGCGATAAGATCTTCCACATCGCTTTCAGGGCCACCACCTAATTCTTCCTGGATCGTTCTGATCTGTTGATTAAGGAAGTATTCTCTCTGTTGTTTGTCAAGATCCTTAGAGGTTTTCTGATGAATCTGGCTTCTTAATTCCAGTTTTCTGAAATCCTCATGCATCATTTCGTAGCATTTATTGGCTCTTTCTGTCATGCTTTTTTCTTCCAGTAACTTTTGTTTCTCCACAGAGGGGAAGCTGGAATTGGTACAGATAAAGTTCAGTAAATCATCATTATTATTGATGTTTTTGATGGCAAAGTTAGCTGCATTAGGGATATTGGGATCGAGTTCAATAATTTTTAAGGCAAGGTCCTTGATGTTTTCAAGTAATGCCTCATATTCATCCTGATTTTTAGGCTTTATATCTTTTAATTTTGATATTTCAGCTTTAAAATAAGGTTGGTTATCAACAATTTTTTTGATTTTAAAACGGTGAAAACCTTTGGTAATGGCTGTGATATTACCTTCCGGTAATTTAATAATCTTAATGATCTTGGCTAAAGTACCGGTAAGATAAATATCTTTTTCGGTAGGTTGCTCTACATCTGAGTTTTTCTGGCTTACAATCCCGATGAAATCTCCGTTCTTCTGAGCTTCTTCAAGAAGTTGTATTGAGGTTTTTCTCCCTGCGGTAATAGGAATTACCACATTGGGGAACATTACCATATTTCTTACGGGAAGTATCGGGAATATTTTTTGTTCGGAATTTTTATCAGTTTCCGAAAAGTCGGAAAGATTGATTTCCTCAGCCACAATATCAAATCCATCGCTGATCATTTCTTCTAAACTAATATCTTCAAATTCTGTCATAGTCAATCGAATGACAAATTGTCATTTTCGTTTTTAATCGTTATAGTGATTTTTTATAATACGTCTTGAAAACGTGTGTTATATTATAATATCTTAAATTGCACAATACTTATGCCATTTGTTTTTTGGCTGAAAATATGGTCAAAATTTCCTTTTTTGAATAATCTTTAGGATTAAAAAGTAAAATAAAGAACTTCTGTTTCTGTAATTTCTTAAAAATGTGTATTTTCGCAAACTGATAAAAAACTATAATTTATAAAATGGCAATTTTAGGACAGATTAGGAGTAAGCCTTGGCTTTTAATGGGAGTAATAGCCTTAGCGCTTTTAGCGTTTTTGGTGAACCCGGACAGTATCGACAAGGTTTTTGGAAAAAATCCTGACGTTTTAGGAAAAGTAAATGGTGAGAAAATCACCCGCGAAGAGTTCAATGATCAGCTTTTCGTGTTGCAGCAGCAGGCTGAACAGCAGGGTCGTCCGAAAAACGGTCTTGAGGAGCAGGCTTGGCAGTTACTTGTACAATCTAAGCTTATCAAACAACAATTTGAAAAATTAGGTTTTGAAATGAATGATGATTATTTCTGGAGTCAGGTTCAGTATGATCAGATGTTTGCTCAAAACCAGCAGTTTTTTGATGAGAAAGGTAATTTTAAAACTCAAGAGCTTAAAAAAGAAATTGAAACATTACAAAACACTAATCCTCAAGGGTATAGCCAGTGGTTGAAAACAAGGAAGACCATTGAATACAGATTGATGGCAAGACAAGTGTTTACCAATATTTCTTCCGGAATTACTACAGGTAAGAAAGAAGCTGAGGAACTTATGAAGCAAAGAGATCAGCTTGCTGATATCGACTTCGTAAAAGTTGACTATGCTGCCTATCTTCAGAAAACTAAAATCAATGTGACTACTGAAGATCTTGCAAATTATATCAAGCAGCATCCGGTAATGTTCAAAGCAGAGCCTAGCAGAAATATAGGAATCGTATATTTCCCGTCTAAACCTAGTGCGGCAGATGATGCGGCAACTCTGAAAGAAATTACAAAACTATACTCAGGAGGTACGGATGCAAGCGGAGGTACAGAAAACTTCCAGAATACAAAGAATGATTCTATGTTTGTGATGGCCAATTCTGATATGCCATTCAATCCTCAGTATGTGAAGCCTACTCAGCTGCCTGCGGCAATTCAGGGGCAAATCACTACTGCAGCAATCGGGCAGACTTTTGGTCCGTACAAAGAGCAGGATTTTTATGTAGTGTCTAAACTGGTTAACAAAAAGACTTCAGATTCTACATTGTCAAGACATATTCTTATCGCTTTCAAAGGAAGTCCTGCCGGAGAAGGAGTGACGAGATCTAAAGAACAGGCTAAGAAACTGGCAGATTCTATCGGGGCTATCGTAAAAGCTACTCCTGCAAGATTTACAGAATTCCTTAAGCTTTCAAACGATCCTAACTCTGCAGCACAGGGAGGTAGTTTAGGTTGGACAACTCCGGAAACGCCTTTTGTTCCTGAGTTCCTTACTTATCTGGCAAACAACCCTAAAGGGGCTACAGGAGTGGTGGAAACTCAGTTCGGATATCATATCATCAATATTGAAGATAAAAAATCCGGATCAATGGGGTATAAGGTAGCTAACTTAGTGAAAGCCATCAAGCCTTCTGATGCAACAGAAGCTGAAACAGATAAAAAATCAAGAAAATTCATTCAGCAGGTTCAGGGGAAATCTTTCAACGATTTCGTAAACATTGCTAAGAAAGATAATTACCAGTTCTCTAATCCGAAGGCTGCTAAAAGATTTGAAGGTCAGCTTCAGGGCTTAGGAACTGAAAAAGATGCTGATATCTTAACTTGGGCTTTCGATAAGAAAAGATCTAAAGGAGATACGGAATTATTTACTGTAGAAGGTACGGGTGATAGAATTGTGGTTTATCTTAACGGAAAACAGGAAGCAGGTCTTGCTGATCCTGAATCTGTAAGAGACCAGATTGAAGTGGTTGTTAAAAATAAATTAGCTGCAAAACAAATCTCTGATAAAATTGCAGCAGCTAAGGCTTCCAACTTAGATCAGATTGCTAAATTATTTGCAGCAACAAAACAATCCGCTCAGGTTAATTTGCTAAATCCTTCAGTGGCCGGAGCAATGGAACCTAAAGTAGCAGGTGCTGCATTCGGAGTGGCGAAAGGAAAACTTTCTAACCCGGTTGAAGGAGGTACAGGGGTGTATGTTTTGATTAAAAAATCAGAAACTGTAAACAAGCAACCTGGAGATCTTAAACAGTTCACAGAATCTATTACACAGAGAAATGCAGGAATGTTCGGACAGGCTTGGTTAAAAAGTCTTCAGGATAATGCAGATATCAAAGATTATAGAATTGAGATCTGGAATAAGCTGGGAAATCAGCAACAATAAGAAATGAGTTTCATCAATATAAAAGCGACAAATTTATTTGTCGCTTTTTTTGTATTTAACGCAGAACAATAAAGGAAGGGATTTATTTAAAATGTACTATATTTGCTTATTAGAAAAATATTAGCAAGTGAAGTTCAGTAAAGAATTAAAAGCTGGTGTGATTACACTTCTGGCTATCGTAGGCTTTGTGGTGTTGTTTCAATTTATGAAAGGGAAAAGCCTTTTTACTACCGACAATATATTTTACGCAAAATATGACAATGTGGAAGGCCTTGCGCAGTCTTCAGCAGTCTCTATTAATGGTCTTAAAGTAGGTCAGGTAGATAAGATTATCCCTCAGACCGGTAAAGACGGGAAAATTAGTTTTGTTGTAAAAATTACGGTGGATAACAAATTTGAGTTTTCAAAAAATTCAACTCTGGAAATTTTCGAACCGGGACTCATGTCCGGAAAAGAAATGAGAGTCAATCTTGAATACGGAGGCGCTACTGCAAAAGACGGAGACACTTTAAAAGGAGCTTTCAAATTGGGAACATTGGGAAGCCTTTCTTCTCAGGTAGGTCCTGTAAAAGATCAGCTACAGGTGGTGTTGCATAGAGTAGACTCTTTAATGACTAATGCCAACCAGGTGTTTGATGCCCAGAATAGAGCAGAAATCAAAGCGTTATTATCTAACCTTAATAAAACTGTAGGTGCATTACAGACTACAGCAGGAAGTGTCAATAATTTAGTAGGCCACAATGACCCGAAGCTGCAAAAGGTATTGGATGATGCCAGTCTTACCATGCAGAGTGGAAAAGTGACATTGGATAAATATGGAAACCTGGCACAAAGTATTGATACAAAACAATTAAATGCTACAATTGCCGATCTTGATGCTACGGTAGGAAAGCTGAATCAGGTAATCGGCGGAATAGATAAGGGAGAAGGAAGTTTAGGTAAACTGATGAAGGATGAACAACTTTATAATAATCTGAATTCGGCATCGTCTAATCTGAATTCATTAATCGAAGATATGAAAGCGAACCCTAAGAGATATATCAATTTCTCGGTTTTCGGTAAAAATAACAAAGACTAATACACCTTATGCAGTACATCGATAATATTATTTTCCTGATTCTATTAGTAGCTGGATTTGGCCTTTTTGCCAAAAGCCTGCTAAAGATCTATAGAAATATCAGACTGGGTCATGAAATTAACAGAAACGACAGGAGATCTGAGCGCTGGAGTACCATGGCTAGAGTAGCGATGGGACAGAGCAAAATGGTGAAACGTCCTGTTGCCGGAATACTGCACATTTTTGTTTATGTAGGTTTTGTTATTATTAATATAGAACTTATTGAAATTATCGTTGACGGATTGTTCGGCACTCACCGGTTTCTGGCTTCCGTTTTCGGGAACAGTTTTTACAGCTTCTTTACAGCAACATTAGAGGTATTAGCTCTTTTGGTAGTGATCGGAGTAGTGGTGTTTTTTATTCGAAGAAATTTTTATGGGGTGAAAAGATTAACCATGAAAGAACTTTTCGGATGGCCTAAGCATGATGCCAACTGGATTCTTATCATCGAATTTGCTTTGATGATGGCATTCTTTAAAATGAATGCTGCTGATTGGGTGCTACAGCAAAGAGAACTTTTACCGGCACACGGAAGTTTTCCAATCAGTTCTATTGTCTTAGGACCGATCTTTAGTAATTTTAGTAGTAGCTTCCTGTTTTTTACAGAAAAAGGAGCATGGTGGTTTCACTTTGTAGGAATTCTTTTCTTCATGAACTACCTTTACTATTCAAAACATTTACATATTATTCTGGCGTTCCCAAGTACGTGGTATGCTAATCTTGATAAAAAAGGAAAATTCAATAATCTTGATTCTGTAACGAAAGAGATTAAACTGATGATGGATCCGAATGCTGATCCTTATGCCGCTCCGGCTGAAGGGGAAGCAGATGCCGCTCCTTCTAAATTTGGTGCAGAAGATATCTTTGATCTGAATCAGGTACAATTACTCAATGCGTATTCATGTACGGAATGCGGACGTTGTACTTCAGTTTGTCCGGCCAATATTACAGGGAAAAAACTTTCTCCAAGGCTTATTCTTATGAAAACAAGAGACCGTCTTGAAGAAGTAGGAAAGAATATTGATAAGAACGGGAAATTTGTAGATGACGGCAAAAAACTGCTTAACGATTATATTACAAAAGAAGAGCTTTGGGCTTGTACAACATGTAATGCCTGTACAGAAGCTTGTCCTGTACTCTTGGATCCGCTCTCCATTATTTTCGAAATGAGAAGATTTCTGGTGATGGAACAGTCTGCTGCTCCGCAGGAACTGAACCTGATGATGACAAACGTGGAAAACAATGCCGCTCCTTGGCAGTATAATCAGGCAGACCGTTTGAACTGGGCAAATGATTAAACCATGAAAAAACTAGTATTACTATTACTATTCGTATGTTCCGGCTGGGTGCTTGCACAATCTGCGGACCAGAAGAAAATTCTTGAAGACTCTCAGGCTTTCATGTCTATGTTTCAAAAAAGAAACTACGACGGAATGTTGGATATGACTCATCCTGCAATATTTGAGAAAGTAGACAGAAAAGCCATGACGGACGGTTTCAGGAAACTGTTTGAAGGTAATGACGAGTTTCAGGTAGAAATGGTGGATGCTGATAAAAATACATTTAGTGTTTCTGATATTTTTACCACTACAGAAAATACCCAATACGCTTTCAGTACTTATCCTATGAAAATGAAAATGATTTTTCTGAAGGAAAAGTTTGATGAAGCCAAAAAGAAAATGATGTTGGGAATTCTGGAAGCGCAAGGTATGAAAGCCAGGTTTTTAAATGATACCTCTTTAGAAATGAGTAAGGAAAGTATGATCCTTGCCCTTAAAGATAAAACAACAGGTAATGCCTGGAAGTATCTGAATTATGACGAGGCCAATCCCCTGTATGTTTCTATCGTTCCTGTAGAAGTAATGAAAAAGGCAAAGGAATACTATGCTAACTTATTAATTAAACGAAAAGAAAATGCAAATTAAAACAATGGCAGAATATGCTGCCGAAGGAAGATCCCCGGAAGTTTTATTTTGGGTTGGATGTGCGGGAAGTTTTGATGACCGTGCTAAAAAAATTACAAAAGCATTTTGCAAAATATTAAATAAAATAGGCGTTGAATTTGCAGTATTGGGACAGGAAGAAAGCTGTACCGGAGATCCTGCAAAAAGAGCCGGAAATGAATTTGTTTTCCAGATGATGGCCCTTACGAATATTGAAGTCCTTAATGCTTATGAAGTAAAGAAAATCGTGACGGCATGCCCGCATTGTTTCAATACACTTAAAAATGAATATCCAAGTTTAGGTGGACATTTTGACGTGGTACATCATACCCAGTTCCTTAAAACATTAATGGAAGAGGGCCGATTAAAGATTGAAGGCGGAGCATTTAAAGGAAAGAAAATTACATTCCATGATCCATGCTATCTGGGAAGAGCTAACGATGAATATGAAGCTCCGAGAATTTTACTTGAAAAACTGGATGCTGAGCTGGTAGAAATGAAACGTTGCAGAACCAATGGTCTTTGCTGTGGAGCAGGAGGTGCACAGATGTTTAAAGAGCCTGAAAAAGGAAATAAAGACATCAATATCGAAAGAACAGAGGAAGCCTTATCTTTCGAGCCTAAAGTGATCGCTACAGGGTGTCCTTTCTGTAATACCATGATGACAGACGGGGTAAAACACTTTAACAAAAATACAGAAGTTGCCGTAAAAGATATCGTAGAACTTCTTGCTGAAGCAGAAGACTTGTAATCTGACATATTCCTATGAAGATGCAATGGAGATTATCCTTTTTGGTGGTAATATCTATATTGACATTCCTTAGTTTCTGGAATTATAGCAATAGAGTATATGATTGGGATATGCCGGGATATATAGGATGTCTATATACCTCAGAATTCCCTGATTCCCCGGATAAAGTTCGTCAGCTTACTTTTACATCTATACAAAAAGAAGCTTCAGCTGAAGATTATAAGTATCTTACAGGGGAAGCTCCTTTTAACTTATCAAGGCAGTATTTCGAAAAAAATACCCAGGCTTTTACAGAACAATTACCCTATTTTCAAATAAAAGTAGGGTATATTTATATGATTACCTTTTTTTACAAATTGGGTTTTTCATCTCCAATGTCTGTTTTACTGGTGAGTCTTATTTCCTACTTTTTTTCTGGGCTGCTTTTGTTTTATATCTTTAAAATCCTTTTTCCTGAAAAATATGTGCTTACGGCATTAGTGACAATCGCAGTGATGCTTTTTCCTCCCATGACCTATATGGCAAGGGTTCCGGCACCGGATATGTTTATTTTTCCGTTTCTTCTCATTTTTATAATAGGGCTTTTCAGGCAATGGACTTCGTGGGTTATGTTTCTTATCCTTTTAAGTATTACTTTCATACGTCCGGATTACGTTACTTTCACTTTGACCTATCTCGCTGCCATTTTTATCTTCAGGTATTATAAAGAAAAGAAAACAGATGTTTTCCTTATTCCACAGGGAATCGCTATTTTACTTCTGTATCTGTTTATCATCAAATTCTACCATTATCCGGGCTGGAAAGATCTTTTTTATGATTCATTTATAGAAAGAAGGCCCATTATTTCGGCAAAACCTGTTGAAGTAACTCTTCATGACTATCTTCCAATTCTGTATGTGAAGATTATTTACTTTAAGAAAGTGACCTTGTCTGTTGTATTAATGACAATATTCATTTTCTGGAGATCAAAAGATGCCTGGGTCAGAATGATTTCTGTCTTTTTTCTGCTGAATGTTTACATTAAATTCGTATTCTTTCCGCAATCCGGAGCATTAAGATTTTTCTTCCCGCTGGTTTTTCCTCTTTTTATAATGGTGCTTTATACTTTTAGCCCAAAATATAATGGCTTTAAACTCAAGAATATTTCTTAATTTTGATACTTTAAATGAACAGGATATAGAATTCCGGTAAATCTTTTTCTGACCTTAAACAGAAATGGGAGACGGAGGGGTATAGCCTTAGAAAATAAATGTTTTAGATATGAAAATTGAAGAATCTAATATTGTAGAAACCAACGACTACAGAGTTATTATATATCCGGCTTCAAGGCCTTTTGAGACAAAAGAAGCGAAATTAATTACAGAAAAACTGTTTGATTTCCTTGCAACATGGGCTGCTCACGGAAAGCCACTTTCTTCTTCTTTTAAAATTGAAAAAAATCAATTTATCATCATCTGTGTAGATGAAGAGAAAGAAAGTGCTTCAGGATGTAGTATTGATGCTTTAGGGAAAATAATGAGAGAAATTGATGAAGAGTATCAGCTGGGACTTTTCGACAGAATGAAGGCAAGTTTTGTAGAAAACGGTGAAGTCAAAACACTGAAACTTCAGGACTTTAAATCTCAGCTGAGAAACGGAGAACTTTCATCTGATATTCAGGTTTTTGATTTTTCCAAAAATACATACCTGGATTTTTTGAGCCACTTTCTTCTGCCATTAGAAAAAAGCTGGGCAGCATCTATCAAATAAGTATTTTGAATAATACCGTAAATAATCATAAAGTGGAATTCAGTTCCACTTTTTTGTTTTAATGTATCTTTGCACAGATTGAGTAAAAGCTAATGCCGAAAGTACTTTTTTTAACAACTTCACACAGTTATAACGATGACCGGATTTTTTATCACCAGGCCATAGCGCTCAGAGATGAAGGGTACGAGGTTAAAATATGTAGTTTATATGCTGATTATAAAGGTGTTATTGACGGTATTGAAATTGAAGCTTATTCTATTTTAACGGCAGGCATAGCAGAGAAAAGAAAAGTATTTCAAGAGGTGTGTCATTCTTTTCAGCCGGATATTATTATTTGTTCCGAACCATTAGCGGTAATAAGCTCAAAAGATTTTGTCAGGAAATACCGTATCAAATGTATTTATGATATCACAGAATGGTATCCTTCCATGAGAATGGTGAGTATTTATTCCTCGTGGCTTCTAAAATTTCTTCATGCAGTTAAATTTTTCCTGATTCAGTTATATGCAGGATTTATAAGTACCCATTTTATTTTTGGGGAGTCTACAAAGAAATTTCCTCTGGTGTATTTCTTCCCTTTTAAAAAGAACCTCATATTACCTTATTTTCCGGATGACCGGTATATGTATCCTCATATTAAACGGCTGACTCCGGGTAAAATAACCTTGTGCTATACAGGTCAAATGTCTAAAGAAAAAGGAATTGAAAATTTTTTTAATGCCATTGATGAAGTACGTAAAAGAAAACCGGATTTAGACATCGAGATCCTTCTTGTAGGCGGTACCAGAAGTAAGCAGGATGAGCTCTACTTTTCGGGGTTGCTGAATAAGTTTGCCTGGAAGAATATAAAAATAGGTAAAACAGCATCTTTTGAAACATTTACCCGGTCGTATGCAGAAGCAGACCTCTGTTTTGATCTTAGGGATCTTAATTTTGAAAATGATCATTGTCTTCCTATTAAAATATTTTACTACGCCGCTTCGGGGAAGCCTGTTATTTATACAAATCTTAAAGCGACAAGAAAGTATGTGGATGTTGCAAAATTTGGATTTTTAGTCAATCCTGAAGATGCGGAAAATATTGCAGACATCATTCTGAGATATGTAGAAACTCCTGAATTATATGATGCTCATGCCCATCATGCACGGGAAGAATACGAAAAGAAATATAACTGGAAGAGCATCAGGAAATCATTCATAGATTTCGTTGGACAAGCCTTAAAAAAATGAAGCAAAATACTTTTTTTAAAACTTTTATTTCCCGTTTTTTAATATTGATATTAAACTTCGGACTCGTTATTTATTCCACCAATATGTGGGGAAGTGAAGGAAAAGGAGTCATTTCAATTGTAATTGCAGATTTAACGATTATTTCTTTTTTCAGTAATATCTTTGTGGGGAGCAGTGTAACCTATTTTGCTCCTAAATATAAAACAGAACAAATCCTGGGATATGCCTATCTCTGGTCGTTACTAGTAGGGATTTCGGTTCCTGTTATCTTTGGTCTTACCCGTCACAATTCAGAATACTCGGGTTATTTAATGGCCTTATCTATAGTATCATCTCTTTTGGCAGCCCATGTCAATTTATTTGTCGGACAGCAGAAAATCAAAATGTTTAATCTGTATACGATTTTACAGCAGGCAGTCCATATCGTATTCCTTGCCGTTATTATTTATGTGATTAAAATGACTTCTGTGGAGGCTTATTTTATTGCTCAGATAGGATGTTTCACCATTCTGTTTATAATAAGTGCCTTTCAGTTGCTGAGAAATTGCCGCTTTTCAGAGATTTCATTTTCCCTGAAGGTTCAGTACAGCTTATTTGAATATGGGTGGAAAACACAGCTAAGTGCTTTTCTGCAGTTTTTGAATAACAGAATGTCGTTTTATTTTCTTGAATATTTTAAAGGCATAGTAAGCGTCGGAATATTTTCAATAGGAGTTGCTTTTTCTGAAGCGATATGGACGGTAAGCCGAAGTTTGTCAATCATACTATATTCCGATGTGGTTAATAATAAAGAATCTGATATTGTTATTGAAAAAACTAAGATTTCACTAAAGATGAGCTTCTGGATTACATTAGTCTTTATTGCCGGGATTTTACTGGTTCCCGCATCATTATATACCTTGATTTTCGGGAAAGATTTTCATCAGACAAAACAGATTATTTTATTTTTATCACCCGGAATCCTGGCTATTGCAGTCAGTAATATTATCGGATATTATTTTGCCGGGATCAATAAACTGAAAATTTTAAATGTAAAATCTATTATTGGATTGATTTTTACCCTTATTTCTTCTTTTTATATTATTCCACGTTGGGGAATTACAGGCGCCTGTCTCATTACTTCAATATCGTATTGCCTTTCTTCAGGAATCTTGTTCTGGAGATTTTATCAGCTGACAGCCTTTCATCTTCGGGATTATATGATCTCCAAAAATGAGTTTAGTCTGCTAATGAATAAACTTTTAAAAAAATAAATCAGCGCATTATTTTTATATTTGAATGAATATCCGTTCCTTTAAATGCTTTAGAGAATTAAAATAAATTCTATCTTTGCTGTACATGAGAAACATTGTTTTTGGAGCACTGATTATTGTTTTTGCATTTCTAAGTTGTAATAGAAGTGATGATGATTCTTTGCAGAGAATTGATCAGATACTGAATATCTATATGAAAAACAGTTCAGGACAGGATTTATTGAATAGTCAGAAAACAGGATCTTATACCAATTATTTTATTAATGATAGTTTGGGAGACAGAGAAAATTCCCCGGTGAGTATTCCGTTGAAAATGGCTCCGGATTCCACATTTTATATGGAGTATATTGCCGGTGCAAAGAGAAAAAAGCTCGATTCCTCAGGGACAGCCTATTATTCTGTAATGACTCTTGGGCTGAGAACAGTCACTAATAATGTTGCGGATACCATCTTTGACCGGTTAAGAATCGTATACCGCATGAGCCCGACATTATTTCAGGTCTCAAAGGTGTATTACAATGATGTTTTGGAATATTCAAAAGAAGCTGAAGCACCAACTTCGATAAATAGGGTTACTATCACAAAATAGTTTTAAATTTGTAAAATTGTTAGCTCGTATTGAGCTAAACATCTAATATTTAACATCTAAATAAAATGTTACAAGTCAATTTTTTGCGCGACAACAAAGAACGCGTTTTAGAAGGTCTTAAGAAGAGACAATTCAAGAATCTTGAGTTGGTGGACGAAGCTATCGCTGCTGACGAAGAAAGAAAAAAAATCCAGTTTGAATTAGATTCCCAGCTTTCCGAAATCAATAAAATCTCCAAAGAAATCGGACTTTTAATGAAAGAAGGAAAAAAAGAAGAAGCGGAATCGGCAAAATCTAAAACAGCACAGTACAAAGAGTCGAGTTCAGAATTGAAAACCCAGTTGGAAGTAAAAGAAACGGCTTTACTTGATATTTTGTATCAATTACCAAACATTCCGAACGAATTGGTAAAGAGCGGAGCTTCTGCTGATGATAACGAAATTATTTTCCAGTCTCACACGGTAGAAGGTCTTGGGGAAGGAGCTATTCCTCACTGGGAGCTGGCTAAAAAATACAATCTTATTGATTTTGAATTGGGCGTGAAGATCGCCGGAGCAGGTTTTCCTGTGTATTTAGGAAAAGGAGCAAGGTTACAAAGAGCTTTAGTTCAGTATTTCTTAGATAAAAACGTAGAGAAAGGATATACAGAAGTAAATCCGCCTCATGTTGTGAATGAAGCTTCCGGTTTCGGAACAGGGCAGCTGCCTGATAAAGAAGGTCAGATGTATTATATCAACGAAGATAAATTATATCTGATCCCTACTGCGGAAGTTCCTGTAACGAATCTTTACCGTGATGTCTTACTTGATGAAAAAGATCTTCCGATCAAGAATACCGCATTCTCTCAGTGCTACAGGAGAGAAGCAGGAAGCTACGGAGCGCATGTAAGAGGGCTGAACCGTCTTCACCAGTTTGAAAAAGTAGAGATCGTAAGAATTGAAAAACCGGAAAATTCTTATGCTGTTCTGGAAGAAATGGTAGAACATATCAAAGAAATCCTTACCGATCTTGAATTGCCTTTCAGAGTATTAAGACTTTGTGGCGGCGATACAGGGTTTGCATCTGCCATGACATACGATTTTGAAGTTTGGAGTGCAGCCCAGGAAATGTGGCTGGAAGTAAGCTCTGTTTCTAACTTTGAAACTTTCCAGGCCAACAGACTGAAATGTCGTTTCAAAGCCGACGGTAAATCTCAGCTTGTACATACCTTAAACGGATCAGCAATGGCTTTGCCAAGAATTATGGCAGCATTGCTTGAAAATAATCAGACAGAAGAAGGAATTAAACTTCCTAAGAAGATTGCTGAATATGCGAGATTTGATGTAATTAATTAATCTCAGTTTAGCGCAACATAAAGCCCCATCGATTTTTCGATGGGGTTATTTATTATTCTGTTACAATAATGATCTTTTCGTCAGCATGCTTTAATTTTGTTTTTTTATTGTACATCGCTTTCAGATCGTAGTCTATTTTTACGGAGTAATCATCTGTTTGTTTCAACCAGTCATGTTGGCCTGTTACCGATTTTATTTTATTTTCAAATCTTAAAGTGGTTGATATTTTTCTGAAAAACATACCCATCATTCCGGGAATCCTGTCTGCTTCTTCTTTCGGACTTTTGCTGCGAAGAGCTTCTTCAATATTTTTAAGATTAAAGCTTTCGGAATTGATTACCAGTGTTTTACCGTCCCATTCATTAAAGATATTTTGATCTGCAGGAAGTTTTTCTTCTTTATTGAAGCTTTTCATTATCTGGTAATCATCACGGGTGAAATGTTCCATTTTAAATGTAAAACCTACAGACTCATTATTTTCTTTTTTATTTTTCATGAAAATCTTCTTCATGATTTTAATGGAATCCTGATTGTGGGTACTTAGTTTTCCTTCCTGCTTTTCCAGATCGTAGAGGCTTATCCAGGATGTGGGAAGCTTATCAAAGTCTTTAAATTCATTCTGCTGTAATGAATCAGGAGTCATTGCTTTCATTTCTGCCATAAATTCTCTGGTATCAAAATCAATCACAGAGGTTGATGCGGCGTCGCGGTGATAAACAATTTCGGAATTCATTACACAGGACTGCATCACAAGGAGGCTTATAAAAAATAAGATAAGCTTTTTTTTCACGGTTTATTTAAAAAGATATTTAATGACAATTTACGGCGCCGTTATGGTCTCGGGTTATAGTCATCGCTTCTGCTTTTGGTGACACATAAGGAATTCCGAGTTCCAGGCCTCTCAGAATGAATAATCCGCCAAGGATAATCATAATAAGGGGAACGGCTTTTAAAATTTTTATTCTGAAAGCCTGATTCATGAGATTTCCGGCTAAAACAACAGCAAACATGAACGGAAGGGTTCCCAAACCAAATAAGGCCATATAAAACGCTCCCTGCCATATTCCTCCGCCTGCCAGACTGGCGGTAAGAGCCATATACACCATTCCGCAGGGAAGAAAACCATTAAGGATGCCGGTTGTAAACCTGGAGCGGTAATCTGCTTTCTGAAGAAGTCTCCCTAAATTCACTTTAACGGTGTACAGAAATTTGGAAAGGAAAGGAATCTTAGAGGCAAAATCTTTTCCTCCAAAAGAAAATACAGCCATTACAATCAGAAGTACTCCGGCAGTGATTGTCAGGTATTTCTGAAAGCCTGCCATTTCAAAACCCTGCCCGATAATTCCCAGAAGCGCACCTAAAAGAGAATAGGTGAAAATTCTTCCGAACTGATACGTAAGGTTCTGAAGATAAAAGTTGGCAGCCTGTTTTTTTGTTAATCCCATTGACAATGCAATAGGGCCACACATTCCGATACAGTGAAAACCGGAAGCAAAGCCTAAAGCAATAGCCGATATGACAAGTCCTATTTCCATATCACATCATAATCCATTCTGTAGTCTGTTTTGTCTTTCGTCCAGTTCAGTCTTAAAGTATAATTTCCTGCTTTCAATACCTGTGCAGGGATAATAAAAGATTTGCCGGCGTCAAGCTGTACAGATTTCTTGATATCTAAATTCTGGTCGTCGGTTCTGTTCAAAACAAATTTTACCGTAGTATTAGAATTATCGTATTCTTTAGGAAAAGTGATTTTAATTCCATTGGTATCCTGGCTGTATACAGGCTTTTCCTGCAAGTCATCAGCTCTTTTTTTGGCGTCAATCACATCCTGATACTTCAATTCCTCTTCGTAATAATTATCTGTAACCATTTCAGAGTTTTTCTGCCCGTTCGGGAAAAGAAACATCATAGAGAGTATAAAAATTATGAATGCCAATAATGCAATTACAACACCGTGTCCCCAACTAAAGTTCTTCATCGTATTAAATTAAAATTGTAGTTTGAATGGTCCTTCAAAATAGGTCTGGTAAGAATCAATCAGCTTACCCTTCATATCATAAACACCAATCGTAATATTTTGTTTGGAAAGTTTCATTTCATCTTCAGGGAAACTGATATTAATAGTTCCCTTAGAAATTTTATCTCTGTCTACCTGGATTTTGCTTGATGCACTGTAAATAATTTCACCGTGTGCCGGTTCCATTACTTTAATGGTAACTATTTTTTTCTCGTTTGTTTTATTTAAGAAAGTATAGTTGTAGGTATTGGTAATTTTACCGTCTCTTACAAAGAATGTACTTCCGGCAGGTTTAATGAATTTAGCTTCCATTTCACCACGGCTGTATAGAAGATATCCTAAGAAACCTACAAGAAGTAATAAAAAGATACTGAATCCTTTCATTCTTCCCGTAAATTTGAACTTAGTCTGCTGTTCAATTTCGTTTTCGGAAGCATATCTTACCAGTCCCTTAGGTAATCCTACCTTTTCCATTACTTCATCACAGGCATCAATACATGCGGTACAGTTTACACATTCCAGTTGCTGGCCGTCTCTAATGTCGATTCCCGTAGGGCATACCACCACACACTGATGACAGTCGATACAGTCACCTTTACCAGCTGCTTTCCGGTCTTCCCCTTTTCTCCATTTCGATCTGTTTTCTCCTCTTTTAAAATCATAGAAAACATTAATGGTATCTTTATCAATTAATACTCCCTGAAGTCTTCCGTAGGGGCAAACCAGCGTACACACCTGCTCTCTGAACCATGCAAATACAAAGTAAAATGCCGCGGTAAGGAGAATCATTACAATGAAATTAGTAGGATGGGCAAACGGTCCTTCAGATACAATTTTAAACACTTCTTCATATCCCACTACATACATAAACATGAAGTGAGTAATGATCAGTGAAATAACAATATAAACAGACCATTTTAAGCTTCTTTTCCAGATCTTCTCAGTATTCCATTCCTGTCTGTCCAGTTTCATCTGCTTGTTACGGTCTCCTTCAATAAGATATTCGATTTTACGGAAAATCGATTCCATAAAAATTGTCTGAGGGCAAATCCACCCGCAGAAAATTCTTCCGAATGCAATCGTAAAAACGATAATAAATATTAAAGAGGCAATCGCTCCCAGAGTCAGAATAAAAAAGTCCTGTGGATAAAATGGCTGCCCAAAAATAAAAAACTCTCTGTCTATAACATTAAAAAGCAATAGTGGGTTACCATTGATTTTGATGAACGGGAGTGTAAAATAAATAATTAATAAAAGATAACTTACCAGATTTCTATAGTTGGTGTATTTTCCTTTAGGTTTTCTTGGGAATACCCATCTTCTTTTTCCGGATTGCTCCATTGTCCCTATAGAATCTCTGTAAGTCTCAGGGTCCAGAACCTGTCCCTGTCCGCCGCGTACTTCTATTTCTTCTATGTCTGACATATTGTAATGTGTTTAAAAAAGAAAAAACATAATTCGTTACTATTTTTAAGGTAATAACAAATTATGTTTTTTTCATATGTTTCTAATTTTCTAAATTATTCTTTTTCCCAATGTGCTTCAGTTCCCTGAGGAGCTGCTCCTCCCTGAGCCGGAGTCACTGGTGGCTGTTCCTGGTTGATATGATATACATAGGCTGCAATCTTCTCAATTTCTGCTCCTGAAACCTCGCCGTTTTTACCGAATGGTCTCATCGCAGGGTTAGTAGGAGAACCATTCCAGTCCATATGGAATACGTTTTTGAATAACGTCTTCTCTGGCTGGTTGATCCAGTAATTATCAGTAAGGTTAGGTCCGATACCTCCACTACCGTCTTCTTTGTGACAAGATGCACAGTTTGTTTTGAATAATTCTTTACCTTCTGCAATATTATCAGCAGAGTACTTTGCTGTTTCAATGGTTACAGGAGGTTGATTTTTCTGATATTCTGCAATGCTTGCCAATTGTTCTTTATATTCTTTCTCATATTCGCTCAACGGATGTGCGAAATCTGTGAAAGAGAAGGCGGCAATATAAACAATACAAAAAGCAGTCCCAAAATAAAATAAACCTACCCACCATTTTGGTAACTGGTTATCCAGCTCCATGATTCCATCAAAACCATGGTCGATAAGGATATCTTTTTCTTCCGTTTCAGATTGCTTTTTGAATGCTGCATCATACATTCTTCTTAAGAAAGGAACTTTCTTTTCAGCTAAATAGGCTGCTTTTTCTTCCGGAGATAATTTTTTAAACTTGTTGTTTTCAATAAGATCTCCAATAGAACTGTGGATATATGCTAAGATACCAGCGATCACAACAGTTCCCCAGAAGTAAGGCGAAGCTAGGAACGCGTAGCTCTGTACAAACAAATAATAAAAAACGATTAAAAGCCCGATTATTATTAAGATGTTTACGATAACAGGTGTTCTTTGTTTCATAAAAATAGTTTAATTTTTTAAATTAAAATCGTCATCTTCTTCATCCCCAAGTGGAGCCTCTTCTTCTTCTTTGTAATATTTTTTAGGCCTGCTAAAAACATAAATTACTAAAGCTACGAAGAACAGCATAAAGAAAATCAGAGCCAGCGTCTGGTAGAGACCAGCGTTTTCTGTATTGGATAATATATCTTTAAAGTTCTGAGGAATCATATGAACCTTTTAATGTTTTAGTTATTACTTGCTGTTTTGATTTCAGTTGTTTTGATATCAGTTCCCAGTCTCTGAAGATAAGAAATAAGAGCTACGATTTCTTTTTTCTCTAATTCTCCCTGAGGTCTCTTAGCATATGCCACTTTCAGGTCATTTGCTTCAGAGAAGATATCTTTTACAATTTTAGCCGATTGGTTATTTGCCCAATTGTCAGCAGAATCTATCTGAGCCTTTGTGTAAGGTACATCAAATACATTCTTCATCAGCTTCATTTTGTCTACCATTTTAGATCGGTCTAAGTTAGTAGCAATTAACCAAGGGTAACGTGGCATAATAGAACCTGCAGAAGTAGATCTTGGGTTGTACATATGCTTATAGTGCCAAGAACTTGGGTTTTTCCCTCCTTCTCTGTGCAAATCCGGTCCAGTTCTCTTAGAACCCCATAAGAACGGTCTGTCGTATACAAATTCTCCAGCTTTAGAGTATTGTCCGTTTTTACCGTTGAATCTTGTAATCTCATCTCTGAACGGTCTGATCATCTGAGAGTGACAAGCGTTACATCCTTCACGGATATAGATATCTCTACCTTCTAATTCAAGCGGTGAATATGGTTTTACCGCAGAAATCGTAGGGACACTCTTCTTAAGAGAAAGGGTAGGGATAATTTCAATTGAACTACCGATAGATATTGTAATGAAAGATAAAATACCTAGTAATACCGGAGTTCTTTCAAGCCAAAGGTGAGTACCTTCTCCCTCTTTTCTGTTCTTACTGATGTTGGCCAATGCAGGTGCTTCAGCAGGAACTTCTTTCTGGAATGATCCTTTTCTTACCGTAGCAATAACGTTAATGATCATTAGGATAGATCCTGAGATATAGAATAAACCTCCTACGAATCTCATTTTGAAATAAGGAATAATTGCCGTTACAGTATCCAACCAGTTTTTCCATAATAAGGTTCCGTCCGGGTTGAATTGTTTCCACATTAATCCTTGTGTAAATCCTGAAATATACATTGGTACTGCATAGAAAATAATTCCTAATGTACCTAACCAGAAATGCCAGTTAGCTAATTTTACAGACCAGATTTTTGTTCTCCACATGATGGGTACCAAGTAATAGATAACCCCGAATGCCATGAAACCATTCCATCCAAGAGCTCCTAAGTGTACGTGACCGATAACCCAGTCCGTAAAGTGACCAATTTTATTGATGTTTTTTGTTGCTAAAAGCGGACCTTCAAATGTTGCCATACCATAGCAGGTAACAGCTACAACGAAGAACTTAAGGATAGGATTTTCCCTTACTTTATCCCAGGCTCCTCTCAAGGTAAGAAGACCATTTAACATTCCTCCCCAAGACGGTGCGATAAGCATAATAGAGAAACCAGTTCCTACTGCCTGAGCCCATGCCGGAAGAGCGGTATACTGAAGGTGGTGAGGACCAGCCCAGATATATACGAAAATTAATGACCAGAAGTGAATAATAGACAATTTATAAGAGAATACCGGTCTGTCTGCAGCCTTCGGAAGGAAGTAATACATTAAACCTAAAACCGGTGTTGTCAATACGAATGCAACCGCATTGTGTCCGTACCACCACTGTACAATAGCATCTTTTACTCCCGCATATGCTGAATAAGATTTCCAGCCAGTGAAAGATAAAGGTACTTCAAGGTTGTTGAAGATGTGAAGCATTGCTACAGCAATCCAAGTACCTATGTAGAACCAAATCGCTACATAAAGGTGTCTCACTCTTCTCTTTGAAATAGTCAGGAACATATTGATCCCGAAAATGATCCATGAGAATGCAATCAATATGTCGATCGGCCACTCGTGTTCAGCATATTCCTTAGAAGTATTGATCCCCATAAAGAATGTAACGAACGTAGCAACGATCATAAACTGCCAAGTCCAGAAATGTAACCAAGACAATGTATCACTGTACATTCTCGTTTTTAATAATCTTTGTAATGAGTAATAAATACCCGTGTAAACAATGTTACAAACGAATGCAAAGATTACGGTATTGGTGTGCAACATTCTGATTCTACCAAATCCAAATGCACCATGAGTGTTTATTAAACCTTGAATATTACCAGATGCTAGACTTTTAATGGTTGTATCATCCGTCCCGAAAAAGAATTCAGGTAATTCAGGGTAGAAAAGCATTAATGCCGCCGTAAGCCCGAACGTAAATCCTATGAGACCGAAAACTAAGGTCGCATAAAGGAACGCACGGACAATACTATTGTCATAACTAAACTTTTGTGTTTCCATATCAACTATTCACTATTTTTCTCAATTTTTATTATTTTCTCCTATTTCTTTCTCGTCTTTATTCTTGTCGCCAGTTTCATCTTCTTCTTGGACTCTCTCGTCGTCGAAAAGGATTCTGACAGCCGGAGATTCATCATCTTCAAACTGTCCTTTTTTGGCATACACTATAAATACGACCAAGAAAATCGCAGCTAAAGAAACACTGCAGAGGATCATTAAATATAGAATATCCATTGGACAACAAAATTAACCTATTTTCGGGGTTCAAATTTAGTGAAAAATAATGACATTCATCACGAAATGCTGATTTCAGCTAATTTAAAATCAGTCTAAATAAGGGCTTTTAAGCCCGTTTTTTAAAATATTTCCGACCTAAAATCCAGGTTGAAACTGTAGTAAAGGTAACTACTGTGATCGAACTGATTGGCATGATGATTGCAGCGAAGAGCGGATGCATATGCCCTGTAACAGCGTAACTTAAACCAACAATATTGTACAGGAAACTAATTATAAATGTCATTTTCACAATGGTGATCGAGCCTTTGCAAACGTTCAGGTAATCGTCCAGTGTGACTACTTTATCACCGTTCATAATCACATCGGAGGATGGTGTAAAACTGTTTGTATCGTCGGCAATTGCAATTCCTACATTACTTTGTTTCAAAGCTCCGGCATCATTAAGGCCATCTCCAAGCATCGCAACTTTCATGTGCTGATCCTGAAGGGTTTTAATATAATTGAGTTTGTCTTCAGGGTTCTGGTTAAAGGCCATTCCTTTATAATTTGGAATAAGTTCTTTAAGCTGGTTCTCTTCTGAGGAATTGTCTCCGCTGAGGATGAATATCTTGTAGTTGGTTAATTTTTGGAAGAGGTCTTTGAGTTTCGGACGGTATTCGTTTTTAAAGATAAACTTTCCTAGGAACTGATCGTTTTTACTGATATAAACCGCTGTTTCAAGATTTTTCGGCTCCTGATTATTGTAGCGGGCAGACCCGATTTTATATAGCGTTCCCCGTACATTGGCTTCATATCCTTTTCCTGAAATTTCAACAAAATTTTCTACAGGGAAGTAATCATCATGTACATCTATGAATTCATATAATGATTTTGAAAGCGGGTGGTTCGAGTTCTTTAATAATGTTTTAATATTCAGTGAATCAAATTCTCCGATTTCAGTACCGTCATATTTAATGTTGGATTTTTTTCTATGCGTAATGGTTCCTGTCTTGTCAAAAACAATGGTGTCAAGTCGGGCAATTTTTTCAATCGTTAAAGTATCTTTTACATAGAACTTGTTTCGGCCTAAGATTCTCATAATGTGACCGAAAGTGAACGGTGCCGACAGGGCAAGCGCACAAGGGCACGCAATGATCAGAATCGCTGAAATCACCTGGAACATTTTCTCTAAATCAATGAATGCCCAATAAATTCCCGCAACAAGAGCAATGCCTAAAATAATGAATGTAAAGTATTTACTGATGTTGTTGGTCAGCGTGTCCAGTCCTGTTTCATGCTTTTTAAAGGCCTCTTTGTTCCATAGCTGGGTAAGGTAACTTTGATCTACGTCTTTGATGACTTCCAACTCCAGTGATGATCCTATCTGCTTACCTCCGGCAAAGATCTTATCTCCGGGCTGTTTGCTGATACTTTCACTTTCTCCTGTGATAAAACTGTTGTCGATGTTTCCTTCTCCGTTGATCAGAATGGCATCTACCGGAATGATTTCCTGGTTTCTAACGAGAATTCTATCACCCACTTTTATTTCAGAAAGTAAAATATTATCCTGTTTTCCTTCAAAATCAACTTTCGTTACAGCAATTGGATAGAAAGATTTATAATCTCTGTCGTAGGAAAGTGCATTGTATGTTCTTTTTTGGAAAATTTTTCCGAGAAGCATGAAAAATAAAAGTCCACAAAGAGTATCGAAATACCCAGGACCATAATCGGTCACAACTTCATAAATACTTCTCCCATATAGAACAAAAATTCCTAAGACAATCGGAACATCAATGTTGACGATTTTATTTTTTAAACCATACCACGCAGATTTATAATAGTCTGAAGCTGAGTAAAAAACAACAGGCGTTGCCAGAAGGAATATTAAGGTTCTGAATAAGCCTTTGTAATGTTCCATCCAATAATCTTCACCTCCTATATATTCAGGAAAGGCAAGGAACATTCCGTTACCGAAGGCAAAGGCGGCAATAGCAAATTTTACTAATAAGGATTTGTCGAGATGATCTTCGTTTTTATCAGCAGTTTCAAGGCTGATAACAGGTTTGTAACCAAGGTTAGTTAGAAATTTAGCAAGTTCGCTTAATTTCAGGTCGTTATGGTTGAATGAGATCTGTAAGGTCTTCCGTGTGAAATTAACCTGAGAATACTTGATGTGTTTATTTAAAGTATGTAAACTTTCCAATAACCAGATGCATGATGAACAGTGGATTACAGGGATTTTGAAAGTGACAAGGCTGGTGCTTCCTTCAGAGAAATCAGTGATCTTTTCGAATATTTCAGGAGTGTCCAGATAATCAAACTGAGTAGAATTGTCATCACTCGGACGAATTCCGGCTCCTTTATTAAGCTCGTAGAAATTACTTAAATTGTTTATGTTAAGAATTTCATATACGGACTTGCAGCCGTTACAGCAGAAAGTCTTTTCATCAAACAAAATTCTTTCTTTTTCTATCCCTTGACCACAATGAAAACAGTTCTCGCTCACCACCATAAAATATTGAACTACAAAATTATAACAATTTTTTTTGTTTATCGTGTTAAAAAGTTCTATTTTTGTGATAAATATCATATAAAATGCCGCAGGAACAACAGATAGCAATTGAAGAGAGGTTCGCCAGAGTTTTTAATGATAAATCATTTAAGGAAAGACTTTCTAGCGCAGATTTTGAAAAATACATTAATGGCAAAAAGAAACTGAGTTTTCAGAAACACGATACCATTTTCGAGGATGGCGAAACTCCTAAAGGAGTATTTGTTCTGGAAAAAGGAGCTGCCAAATTATCCAAATCAGGAGCATTCGGGAAAGACCAGATTTTAAGATTTATCAAAGAAGGGGATATTATCGGCTATCGTTCTTTGCTTTGTGGTGAAAACTTCCAGGCAAAAGCAGAAGCAATGACAGATATTGAATGTGTTTTCTTACCTGCAGATATCTTTATGTATCTTTTAGAGGTGGATCCGCAATTATCTTTCGTAATGCTTCAGAAAATTTCTTACGAATTAGGAGAATCTTCCAATACCATTACCTTCCTTGCACAGAAAACAGTGAGAGAAAGACTTGCTGAAATATTATTGCTTTTGGAACAGAAGCTGGGAGTAGATCCTGAAGGGTTTATCAAAATTTCTTTGACAAGGGAAGAAATCGCCAATATTATCGGTACTGCTACGGAAAGTGCCATCCGTCTGATCTCTGAATTTAAACAGGACAGCCTGATTGAGGTAGACGGAAGAAATATCAAAATTCTAAATCACGACAAACTCATGAAACTCGGTCACGTAGTTTTATAAATCATAAAATACACACCCTATGGGAGTTGGAGTAAGCTTTGAAAAATATCAAAAGATAGAAAGAAAAGGAACTCCAACTTCCGTACATTTTGAATGCACAAAAATTACCGAATACAATATAGGTGTCAATGAAACCCGTGAAGTAAGATTTAAAGTAGGGGGCAAAAATGACGATGAAAAACGCAGTATAAAGTTTGATTTTAGCAATTCAAATATATCTCTGTCCACATCCAGTTGGAAGGCGGAAAACGAATGGATCTTAAGGACAAAAATCACAGGTAAGAAAAATGGTACAACAGTTATCACGGTAAAGGTAGAAGATAAGACCTTAAACAGTATTACTATACATTGTGTTGATTACAAGGATGTGTTTTCAGAGGAGAATGTGAAGAGGTTAATTGCTGAAAATAAGATATCTATTGCTGATCACACTGCGTGTATTGTAGCTGCTGATAAACAATTAGGTAAACTATTAGATAATACAAGTGATTTTATCACGAATAGCTCTAATAATAATGCTGATGTATACACAGCATATAAAAGAGTTGAGCAAATAAAGAAGAAAGGTTTTTTGGCAAATGAAAAAAAATTTTCTCAATATGTTTTTAAAGGCGGAGGAAATTATCAACCTAAAGAATATAGTGAAGAAAATAAGCATGCCGTTTCTGATTATTTAAAAGCTTCTATTAACGGTAAATTAGGATATCATGTTTTTTACTTTACAATTCTAAATGGATATCATGTTCTTACTCTTGTTATTAACAATCAGAATCCTTGTGATGTAAAATTCAAAATTTATGATCAACTTAGAGATAGAGGGGAATATGTTTCTCTCTTAGAGGTAGATAATAAATTATTAGAAATGAATACTAATAATTGGTCTGGAGCAGCCAGCCTAACAAGAGATAAAACCGCATCAACAAAATTTGGAATATGGAAAATACAAAGGAAATAGTATTAGTTATTCTGGTATTTTTATTTTTAGGATGTGATAGTCAGAAAAAATATTATGATTCACATTTTAATCAAATTTCTAATACTAAAGACCTGAAAGAAATTAAATTAAATCTGATTCGTTATGAAAATAAATTAAATATTGTTTCTGATTACATTATTGGTGTTGGTGGAAATGATGAGAAAATAAATTTTGAAAAGAAAGGTTTCTTATTACAAGATTCTATTTATTCATCAAAAATCGGCTCGTATCAACTGGTTGATAATATTATCGATGTACCTACTTATACTGAAATGGAAAAGAATACTTTGTACAAGGATAAAAATAATATTTATTATAATGCTACTTCACGAAATAGCAATTATCCTTATTTAATTTTAGATTTAAATGTTTCTGAATCTAAGATTCTTCCCGGAGGGTATATTAAAGATAGTAAAACTGTTTATAGTTATGGAGGTGTAGTTTGTACAAAAATAGACAGTACTGATGCTAAGGGGTTCAGTGTTATACAGCTAAAAGATACCATTACAAATAAGGTATTTTATAGAGGGAGAAATAAAAAATCAATCTATTGGAATGAATCTAAAATGTCAATAGAAGATTTGAAACTTTTACCAATTGGAAGAAAACAAAAAGATTCTCTATATAAAACTTTTCTGCTTGAATGACCTCTTTTAGTTTTGATTCTATTTAGACGGTAATTATAACGAAAATAGTTTCTATATATCATGCTTACTGCTTTATTGTTCGTATCTTGCAGACCACAAATCCTGATTTTTTAAATTATTCTTCAAGAGAATACTATATATATTTCTAACATAGTCAATAAAACGTAAAAAGATAAATTATGTCTGTTCACTCTGAAATTAAAAAAGTTACGACTGAAACCTTGCGTAAAATGAAATTCGACAAGGAAAAAATAACAATGCTTACAGCCTACGATTTTACCACGGCAAAAATGGTAGACGCAGGCGGGGTAGATGCTATTTTGATTGGAGACTCTGCAGCAAATGTAATGGCTGGTTTTGAAACTACATTACCCATTACCTTAGAGCAGATGATCTATCACGCTCAAAGTGTGGTAAGAGGAACTGACAGGGCTTTGGTTGTGGCAGATTTACCATTTGGGACCTATCAGAGTAATCCGGAAAAAGCATTAGAGTCTGCGGTAAGAATGATGAAGGAAGGAGGAGCTCATGCGGTAAAAATTGAAGGAGGGAAAGAAATTTCAAAATCAATCAAGAAAATCATCAATGCAGGAATTCCGGTAATGGGACATTTGGGGTTAACACCTCAGTCAATCTATAAATTCGGGACCTATAAAGTAAGAGCAAAAGATGAAGCTGAAGCTGAAAAGCTGATTGCTGATGCACAACTTTTGGAAGAATTAGGATGTTTCTCTGTAGTATTAGAAAAAATCCCTGCTGATTTGGCTAAAAAAGTTACAGAAAGCATTTCTATTCCTACTATCGGAATCGGTGCAGGAGCAGATTGTGACGGCCAGGTTCTGGTATACCATGATATGGTAGGAATGAACAAAGGATTCAGTCCAAAATTCCTGAGAAGATACCTTGATCTCTACACTGAAATTACAGGAGCTGTTTCCCAGTATGTACAAGATGTGAAAAACGTAGAGTTTCCTAACGAAAATGAAAGTTATTAAATAATACATGAATAATCAACAACAATCTCTTCAGGGAATTTTATCTATTGCAGCACTGATCTGCCTTGCGGTGGGCTGGTTTAATTTATTCACACCGGAAATTAATCATCTGCTTTCCAGAAAGGTCTTTTATATTCTGATCGGGGCCAGTTTCTTTATTCAGGCACCTATGCTTACGAATAAGAATTTTGTATACGGAATGTATGCGGCGGCCGGAATTTGTGTAATAGGTGCATTTTTACCTGAAAGTTCTAATCTTGCATGGGTGAAGACATTGGGGCTTCTGGCCGGAATTATACTATCACTGTCCAATAGAAACAGATAGGCTGAAAGCTATGAAGGAGCAGATTGTATATGAAGATAACCATCTTTTGGTGATTAACAAAAAAGTCGGACAGCTTGTACAGGGCGATAAAACCGGTGATGAATCTCTATTGGAATCCATTAAGAATTTTATTAAAATAAGAGATAACAAGCCGGGGAATGTTTTCCTTGGCCTGGTTCATCGTATAGATCGTCCCACATCAGGCCTCGTAATCTATGCTAAAACATCCAAGGCGCTTTCCCGTCTTACACAGATGGTGAAAAACCGCGAGGTCAAAAAAACCTACTGGGCAGTAGTAGGAAAAGAAATGATTCCTCAAAGTCAGCGGCTGGTTCATTACCTGAAGAAGAACGAAAAAAATAATAAAGCAATCGTTTTTCCTAAAGCTACCGAAGGAGCAAAAGAAGCCATTCTTACCTACCACATTATTAAAACGCTGGAGAATTATATGCTTCTTGAAATTGATCTTGAAACCGGAAGACATCATCAGATCCGTGCCCAGCTATCAAAAACAGGAGTGCCGATCAAAGGAGATCTTAAATACGGAGCACCCCGTTCCAATCCGGATGGCGGAATAAATCTTCATGCGAGAAAATTGGAGTTCATTCATCCTGTTACCAAAGAAAAAATTGAAATTACAGCTCCCGTCCCACAAAATGATGCGGTATGGAGAGCATGCGAAGAATAGACGAAAACATTAACTATTTCAACACAGTATATCAAAAAAAATAAAACAGACCATCTCTATCATGAGGTGGTTTTTTGTTTTAATCCAATATTTGATTTTGCCTGTTCTGAAAAAATACCTAACTTCGGCCCATACTTTAGGGGTGTCTGTGAAACAACAGACTGAGACTTTACCCTTTGAACCTGATCTGGATTATACCAGCGTAGGGAAAAGTAGATGACTTTTGCTGTACATTCTATTGTACAATAACAGCCATTCCTAAAGTGTATTTAAATTATTAGGAATGGAGCTTATAATTAACCACACCCGAAAAACATTTGATGTACTTCCTGAAAATCTGGAGGCACTACTGGCTATGGAATTACCCGGAAAAAAGAAAGGTATTGCCGTAGCTCTCAACAATCGCATTATTCCGCTGTCAGCCTGGGCGGAAACACTCCTTAACAACAAGGATTCAGTTTTAATCATCACCGCTACTCAGGGCGGATAATTCTCATATTTAATACCAATACTTATGGCTCATTCAATTACGTGTTCGCCATTTCCGAACTCCAAGAAAATTTATGTTGAGGGGAAAATACACCCTATTCATGTAGCAATGCGTGAAATACAGCTTAGTCCAACCAAACTTACCAACGGAGGTTTTGAGGATAATGCTCCTGTAACGATCTATGATACTTCAGGTCCTTATACTGACGTCAATGCAGAAATTGATATTCAGAGAGGTCTTCCAAGAATCAGAGAACAATGGATTCTGGACAGAAAAGATGTTCATGTCCTGGGAGGAATCACTTCAGAATATGGAAAAGCACGCTTAGCAGATCCGCACCTTAACGAATTGCGCTTTTCATATGATCATAAGCCAAAGGTGGCACAGGACGGAAAAGAACTCACTCAGCTGTATTACGCGAAGCAGGGCATTATTACTCCTGAAATGGAATATGTAGCGATCAGGGAAAACCAGAAGATAGAACAACTTGAATCTGTTTCCCGGGAAATGGCTTTTCAGCATACCGGAAATAGTTTTGGGGCCAATACTCCTAAAAGTAAAATTACCCCTGCGTTTGTACGAGATGAAATTGCAGCCGGAAGAGCTATTATTCCTAATAATATCAACCATCCGGAAAGTGAACCGATGATTATCGGACGTAATTTTCTGGTGAAAATCAATGCTAATATAGGGAATAGCGCCGTTTCTTCAAGTATCGAAGAAGAGGTGGAGAAAGCAGTCTGGGCCTGCAGATGGGGAGCCGATACCATTATGGACCTTTCCACAGGAAAAAATATCCACGAAACCAGAGAATGGATTATCAGAAACAGCCCGGTGCCAATTGGAACCGTTCCCATTTATCAGGCGCTGGAAAAAGTGAAGGGAGTTCCTGAAGATCTGACATGGGAAGTTTTCAAAGATACTCTGATAGAACAGGCAGAGCAGGGTGTTTCTTATTTCACAATTCATGCAGGGGTTTTACTGCGCTATATTCATTTGACTGCTAATAGAGTAACGGGTATCGTATCCAGAGGGGGATCTATTATGGCGAAATGGTGTCTTTTCCATCACAAGGAAAATTTTTTATATACGCATTTTGAGGAGATCTGTGAGATCATGAAAAAATATGATGTCGCATTTTCTCTTGGAGACGGCCTTCGTCCCGGTTCTATTGCTGATGCCAATGATGCCGCTCAGTTTGCAGAACTGGAAACGCTGGGTGAACTGACTAAAATTGCCTGGAAGCATAATGTACAGGTAATGATCGAAGGACCGGGACATGTTCCCATGCATATGATCAAAGAAAATATGGATAAGCAGCTGAAGGAATGTCACGAAGCCCCATTCTACACACTCGGCCCCCTGACTACAGATATTGCGCCGGGATACGATCATATTACTTCAGGAATCGGAGCCGCCATGATCGGGTGGTTTGGTTGTGCCATGCTTTGTTATGTAACACCGAAGGAACATCTTGGACTTCCGAATAAAGAGGACGTAAAAGTAGGAGTGATTACCTATAAATTAGCAGCCCATGCTGCAGATCTGGCCAAAGGACATCCCGGAGCACAGTACAGAGATAATGCTTTAAGTAAGGCCAGATTTGAATTCAGATGGGAAGATCAGTTCAATCTTTCACTGGATCCGGATACCGCAAGAGCCTATCATGATGAAACACTTCCGGCAGACGGAGCAAAAATTGCTCATTTCTGTTCCATGTGCGGACCCAAGTTTTGTTCCATGAAGATTACTCAGGAAATCCGGGAGTCTGCTGAAAAAGGAATGCTGGATAAATCACAGGAGTTTATTGAAAAAGGAAAAGAAATTTATATATGATCCTTGTTATCACTTCTGAATTTACCGTTCCGAATGAAACGACTGTTATTAATCAAATGTTCGGAGAAGGGCTGGATGTGCTCCATGTCCGTAAACCTCTGATCAGCCGGAATGAAATGATTGATTTCCTCTGTAAAATTGATGAAGCTTTTTATCCTCGGCTGGCCCTGCATACCCATCATGATCTCGGAAAGGATAATCGTATTTCAAGAATTCATTACAGGGAAGCAGACAGAAAAGAAAAGAAATATAAGCCTTGTAAGGACGGAAAAAACATCATTTCAACTTCTGTACATGATATTTCAGCTTATAATACATTGGAAAAAGAATGGGAGTATGCTTTTATCAGCCCGTTCTTTCCCAGTATTTCTAAAAAAGGATATGGTGAAAATTCAATGGTGATGAAAAATATCGGACAACGCAATAATCCGGATGTAAAACTGATTGCTTTAGGAGGAATTCATCCGGATAATATTCAGCAGGTCCTGGAGACAGGAGTGGATGGTGTCGCTTTATTAGGAGCAATCTGGGGAAATGACAATCCGCTATCTGTCTTTAAACAATGCTTAAAGCTCTAACTATTTATATCTATGGAAAAATTACAATACATATCCCAGGGAAATACAAAAAAAGAACAGGAACTGAATATCCGTAAAGCTCTGGATCATGGGATACAATGGGTGCAAATTCGCTGGAAAAATGCTCCGGAAAAAGAATTAATATCCCTGTGTGAGATTTCTAAGCGATTATGTTCTTCATATCAGGCCATATCTATCATCAATGATCATGTGTACCTGGCTAAAGAAATTGATGCAGACGGAGTTCATTTAGGGCTGGATGATCAGTCTGTGAAAGAAGCAAGATCAATTTTGGGAGATCATAAGATCATAGGAGGAACGGCCAATACTTTGACGCATGTTCTTCAGAGATTGGATGAATCCTGTGATTATATTGGTCTAGGGCCTTTGAGATTTACATCAACAAAGGAAAAACTGAGCCCTGTTCTGGGTTTTGACGGATATCGGGCAATTATAGAAAGTCTCAGAGGAAAATCACTGCCGGTCCCAAAGATATTTGCTATTGGCAGCGTGACGGTTGAAGATATTTTAACGTTACGGCAAATCGGAATTTATGGAGTTTCGGTGTCGGGAGAAATTACAAAGCAACCCACCGTCATTCATGAATTTAAAAATGCAATGATCTGAAACGGTATTAAAAATGTTAGGATCATCAACGAATAAGAAAATGAAGGGTTAAAAAAATATTTAGATATGGATAATCAAAAATTAGTAATAGCAGGCAGAACTTTTGAATCGAGATTGTTTTTAGGAACGGGGAAATTCGGGAGTCTTCAGGATATGGCAGCATCTGTAATCGCTTCAGAAACAGATATGGTAACAATGGCGCTGAAAAGAATTGATGCTCAGGCTCATGAAGAAGGATTGCTGGATTCATTAAGAGAAACCAGCGTTCATCTTCTTCCCAATACATCCGGAGCAAGAACGGCGAAAGAAGCGGTATTAGCTGCACAACTGGCAAGAGAAGCTCTGGAAACAAACTGGGTGAAGCTCGAAATCCATCCGGATCCGAAATATTTACTACCTGATCCCATTGAAACATTGTATGCTACTGAAGAACTGGCAAAGCTGGGCTTTATAGTAATGCCTTATATTCATGCTGATCCGGTTTTGTGTAAACGGCTTGAAGACGCAGGAACAGCCGTCGTAATGCCTTTAGGAGCCCCTATCGGAACCAACAAAGGCCTCAGAACCCAGGATTTCCTGGAAATTATTATCAGCCAGACTAATGTTCCCGTTGTCGTAGATGCAGGAATAGGAGCGCCTTCAGATGCGGCAAAAGCTATGGAACTGGGAGCAGATGCAGTACTTGTTAATACTGCCATTGCTGTAGCAGGAAATCCGGTGAATATGGCTGTAGCCTTTAAAGAAGGTGTTATTGCCGGAAGACGGGCCTTTGAATCAGGGTTAAGTGCAATAGCTCATCATGCAGAAGCATCAAGTCCGCTTACTTCGTTTTTATTTGAATAAATCAGAATCATGAGAAGTTTTAAAGATGTTTTTGAAAAATATCAGTGGAAAGAAGTAAAGAAGAAACTGGATCAGGTAAGCCTGTCCGATGTTCAGACGAGTCTTCAGAAGAAAAATAAAACACTGGATGACTTTCTCAATCTGCTTTCTCCGGCGGCAGCTCAGGAACTGGAAAAGATGGCAGGGATGACCCGGGCTTTAACTCAAAAGAGATTCGGAAAAACCATTCAGCTTTATGCTCCGTTGTATCTCAGTAATGAATGTCAGAATATATGTACTTACTGCGGTTTCAGTCTTGATAATCAGCTGAAAAGGAAAACACTTTCCGATACGGAACTGATGATAGAAGCCTCCGTCCTGAAATCTATGGACATTAGTCATGTACTGCTGGTCAGCGGAGAAGCGAATAAAATTGTAGGGGTACCTTATTTTCAGAATGCTGTCCGTAAATTAAAACCTTATTTTGCCAATATCTCCATAGAGGTACAGCCTTTACTGGAAGGTGAATATCAGCTTCTTCACGAAGAAGGAGTTCATTCGGTTTTGGTGTACCAGGAAACTTATCATGAAGAGGTTTATAAAGAATATCACCCGAAAGGAAAGAAATCTAATTTTCATTTTAGATTAGATACTCCGGACAGAATAGGAAGGGCAGGGATTCATAAAATAGGTCTCGGCGTTTTACTGGGACTTGAAGACTGGCGTATTGACAGCTTTTTCAATGCTCTCCATATCGATTATCTTCAAAAACAGTACTGGAAGAGCAAATTCTCCGTTTCCTTTCCAAGGTTGAGGCCGGCGGAAGGTATTATTGAACCTAATTTTATTATGGAAGATAAAGATTTATTACAGTTGATCTGCGCGTACAGAATCTGGAATGAAGATCTGGAAATTTCAATTTCTACAAGGGAAAATGAAGTTTTCAGAAATAATATTGTGACCCTTGGGGCTACAGCAATGAGTGCCGGTTCCAAAACAAATCCCGGCGGATATGCTGTTGATAAAGAATCTCTGGAACAATTTGAAACCAGTGATGAACGTAGCATGGAGCAAATCAGAGCTGTGATCAAAAAAGCAGGTTATGATCCTGTCATGAAAGACTGGGATTCCGTATACAGCGGAGTTTAATAAAGCCATTTGGAATGAAAAACGAAGATACTTTTAAAAGATACAGCCGTCAGATATTTATAAATGAAATCGGTCTGGAGGGACAAAAAAAAATTATAGCTGCAAAGGTCCTTGTCATTGGGGCCGGAGGACTTGGAAGTCCTGTTATCCAGTACCTGGCGGCGGCTGGTGTGGGAACGCTGGCTGTTATGGATTTTGACCATGTGGAGCTCCATAACTTAAACCGGCAGATCATCCATACTGAAACCGGGATTGGGAAATTAAAGATAGAAAGTGCAGAACAGTTTGTGGAGCAGCTCAATCATCAGATTCATTTTATAGGAATTGGTCAGAAAATAGATGGTTCCAATGCCGTGGAGATCATTTCTCAATATGATATTGTGGTGGATGGATCTGATAATTTTACAACAAGGTACCTGATGAATGATACCTGTGTTAAATTGGGAAAAGCGTTGGTCTATGGAAGTATTCTGGGATTCTCAGGACAAGTTGCTGTATTTAATCATGACGGAAGTAAAAATCTCAGAGATCTGTTTCCCGAGCCTCCTGTTGAAGAGATGCCCGATTGTGACAGTCTGGGGGTATTAGGTGCTTTGCCGGGAATCATTGGAAGTATGATGGCACTTCAGGCGCTGAAACTTATTGTCGGATTGTCTGTTAACGTAAATCAGCTTACCCTGATGGATGCTTTAGAATGGAGATTTCAGACATTGGATTTTTAGCCAGGTTTTTCTATTCAGCCAAAACCTGGTATTGCTAATAAAAAAGGCGGTAATTTCTTTACCGCCTTTTGTATGATGTACAAAATTACTGTCCCTGCTGCATTACTCCGCCATTATCTTCTTTTTTAGTGCTGTTCAGAATATTTGGATCCTCCTTGGCCAGTTTATTTCTGGTAGGAATTTTATAGTTGATGGAAATACCGAAATTCCTGGAGTCATATTTGGTTCTTATCAGGACCCTTTCTCCCTCAGGTGGGTTGGAATAAGCCTGCATCACCTGACTGTTGAAAATGTCATTGGCAAATACGGAAACCGTCAGACGTTTATCCATAAACTTCTTAGTCAGTGTAATATTGAGGGAGTTGTTGAATGGCTTATCTGCTGTAAAGTAAAAATATCCTCCTTTGGGTGTTAGGTAGCTGTAATTTACATTCATATTGATTTCCTTTGGAAGAATAATCTGGGTCATTACATTAAAGATCCAGAACCCTCTGTTGTTGAGGTTGTCAATATCGTGTTTCTGATATCCTGCATAGAGATACATAAAGTTGATTTTATCAGGGTTGAAATCAAACTTCATGATTTCGCTCATCGGCTTGCTGAAGATCATAAACGGAATAGGAAGTCCCACATTGAAATTGTGAATCCTCATACTGGAGATATTGATCTGCTGGTTATAAAGATTTTTGCCGTCTTTTCTGATGATCTGTGCCACCTGATTGCTTGCCGAGCTTACGCTGTATCCGATAAAGGCATAATCGAAAGCAGAAATTTTCAGCTCATAGTTATCAAAGATTGTAGGCTGAAGGTTCGGGTTACCGGTAATCTGTGTATTAGGTCCGCCGAATGTTGTGTTATTCGGGTTTAATGCTGAAATACTTGGCAGGCTGATTTTTTTATTATAATTAGCCGCTACATAGACCTGTTTCATCATATTATACTGGATACTTGCATTCGGAAATAATTTAAACTTATTAAATGGTGTTAAATTATCCTGAACGAGCTGTTTATCTTTGATATATCGGGTAATTCCGTAAATATCATAGTTTTCGGCTCTTGCTCCTAGTGTAAAATCAAATTTTTTGAGCTTTGCCTGGAACTCCAGATAAGTGGATGCAGTCTGTCTGTGATACTCCAGGTTGGTAATTCCGAAACTGTCCGTATCATAGTCCTGTCTTTCATATAATCCTCCGGCGCTTACTTTCCCTCCGTCAAGAAGCTTGATGGGCTGGGCGTAATCCACTTTGAGGTTGGCTATTCTCATATCGGAATTGTTATTGAGTACATTTCCCAATGTTGAAAAATTATGGTCTGTGGAAGGGGGATACATCTTATCTAAAAGCAGGTTGTTCTGAGCAAACTTGCTGGTGGATTTTGTGTATCCAAACTGGAAATCCAGTTTTTGAGACTTATCACTGAATCGCTTCTGATAGGTTACAACAGCTTCCTGTCTCAAAGTACGGGTGTTGGCATTGTCCGCAGAATTAAAATTATAGTCTCTGTAATAATATCCGTCAGGTTTTGTGTTATCAAGAACTTTTTCTATCGCAGAACCGTTACTTTGGGTTGAGTTGTCATTATTGTTGTGATAGATATCGTAATTCAGTAATAATCTGTCCTGTCCGAGTTCAAAAGTGATTCCGGATTTCGCAAAATATCCTCGTGCATACCTGTCTGTATTTGAATATAAAAGCTGGTCCTGTTGGGTATTGAGCATGCTTTCACGGTAATTTTGGCCCACGTTCAGCTGCCACCCGAAAAATTTGTTTCTGGCATTGAGGTTCAGTGAGTTGCTTACCCTGTTTCTGTATTTGTCGTAGTTGGTAAACGTATAATTTCCGGAATAGGTTGCCGTCAGGTATTTATTGGCATTTTTATTCGTAATGATATTCATAATAGCACCTCCGGAAGTGGCCGGAAATTCCGCTCCGGGTTGTGTGATAACTTCAATTCTTTCTACTGAATTGGCAGGCATTCCTTCCAAAAAAGAGTTGAGGTCATTAGAAGTAATGTTTAACGGTCTTCCGTTAAGATAAACATCCAGCATTTTTCCCTGATACATCATTCCCGCAATGTCTGTTGCGACAAGTCCCGGAAGTTTTTTTATCCCTTCCAGAACATTCCCGTTGTTCAGTTGAGGCTGTTCCGAAAAGTCAAAAATAGTACGGTCGGCTTTTTGTTCAACGGCTTTTTTAGTTTTGGTAATGACAACGCCGTCAATTTGTTTTTCTTTTGGTTGATTATTGCTTTTTTCCTGTGAAAAAATAAACACAGAACTTAAAAACGATAAAGTGAGTATAGTTTTTTTCATAAGCTTTTTACTACTACTCGGTTAGACGCCAAAAAATAATTTTTGTTACAACTTAGGTAAATATTGACTTGATTTTTTATTATAAAAACCCCGAAACAATCGAAGTTGGAAGGGCGGAAAATAATTTTAATTAAATATAAAATGAAAAATATTAAAGTAAAATTAATTGAGTTGCCGTCTTGTACTATGTAAGCAATTAAACATATAAACAATTGATAATTAAAAAGTAAATCCGGATCTGCTTTGTCTTACATCAAAAGAAATAATATGTAATATCAAACAAAATGAATAACAAAATAAAATTTATTCTGCCGAGATTATTAGGATTAACGGTATTGGCAGGAGCAGCAGTATTGATCTTATCCATCATTTTCAAACTATTGCTGGCAGGGCTTGTATTAGCCGGGATCGGAACATTTGTTGCAAAGATGATCGGTAAAAAACGGGAAAAACAAATGAGATATGGGAAGGATATGATAGAATTTCTTCCTTATCACAACAAATATTCACAACAGGAAAAAACATTTTCACCCGTGGTTAAAGAAAACCTAGCCATTATTCCAATCCAATAAACAATCATTATATAACACCTATCAAATAATTAGATCATGTATACACAACACAATCATACACACCACCCATTCGGGAAACAAGGACAATGCGGAGCTTTTGACAAAAGCGCTTTCGGAAAGAAGTTTAAAGAACATTTTATAGCAGGCAATCAAACGCTAAAAGAAATGTTTGACCGGAAAATGAATCAGCATAAACCTGTCAATATTATCGAAAATGAGGATAATTTTACGGTACAACTTTATGTTGCCGGTTTAGAGAAAGAACATTTCACGGTTTCCGTAAAAGATCAGATTCTTATCATTTCTTACACTCAGGAAGATCAAATACCAAATTCAAAAATTGTTTATCAGGAATTTTATGCGGATTCTTTTGAACGTAGATTTCAGCTGACGGATAGAGTTTTTGATGATCAGGTTTCAGCAAAATATGAAAATGGAGTTTTAGCAGTGGTCTTACCTAAAAATCCGGAAAAGAATAAACCGGAGCAAAGAGTAAATATTATCTAATCATTCCAGTTTATTAATAGAAAACAAAGCCTCATAAGATTTGTGGGGCTTTATTATTATATAGCTTTCCCATATTGATCAAAAAAAGACGACTTCCGATAGAAGCCGCCTTTTTTTATTAATCGATCTAACAATTAATTTTATTTTTCCTGTTGTTTAATTAAGTTCAGCGCAGAGCCTGCCTTAAACCAGTCAATCTGCTGATCGTTATAAGTATGATTAGCCATGATAATGTCTTTAGTTCCGTCTTTGTGAACGAATTCTAAGGTCAGTTGCTTTCCTGGAGCAAACTGATCAAGGTCTAAGAAGTTAACCGTGTCATCTTCCTGGATTTTATCATAATCAGCCTCATTGGCGAAAGTGATTCCTAACATTCCTTGTTTTTTAAGGTTGGTTTCGTGAATTCTCGCGAACGATTTTACCAGTACAGCTTTTACTCCAAGGTGTCTTGGCTCCATAGCAGCATGTTCTCTTGAAGAACCTTCACCATAGTTTTGGTCTCCTACAACGATGGTTGGAACTCCTGCAGCCTTATAAGCTCTTTGTACAGCAGGAACTTCACCGTACTCACCTGTTAATTCATTTTTAACATGGTTGGTTTCCATGTTATAAGCATTTACTGCTCCGATTAACATATTGTTTGAAATATTATCAAGGTGACCTCTGTATTTCAACCAAGGTCCCGCCATGGAAATGTGGTCGGTAGTACATTTTCCGAAAGCTTTGATCAATACCTTAGCTCCGGTAATATTTTTACCGTCCCAAGCCGGGAATTCTTCTAACAACTGAAGTCTGTCTGAAGTAGGGCTTACATTCACAACAACACTGGAACCATCTGCTGATGGAGCCTGATATCCGTTGTCATCTACGGCAAATCCTTTTGCAGGAAGTTCGAAACCTTTAGGTTCATCCAGTTTTACCTGCTCACCGGCTTCGTTTGTTAAAGTATCCGTAATCGGGTTGAAATCTAATCTGCCTGAGATAGCTACTGCAGCTACCATTTCCGGAGAAGCTACGAAAGCGTGGGTATTTGGGTTACCATCAGCTCTTTTCGCAAAGTTTCTGTTGAAAGAGTGGATGATGGAATTTTTCTCTCCTTTTTCAGCACCTTCTCTGTCCCATTGTCCGATACATGGCCCGCAAGCATTGGTAAAGATTCTGGCGTTTTCAAATTTTCTGAAAGAATTTAAGAAACCGTCTCTTTCTGCGGTAAATTTCACCTGCTCAGAACCAGGATTGATTCCCAAAATGGCTTTAGGTTTCACTCCTTTAGACACCGCATCTTCTACAATAGAAGCAGCTCTTGATAAATCTTCATAAGAAGAGTTGGTACAAGAACCGATAAGAGCCCATTCAACTTCTAAAGGCCATCCGTTAGCTTCAGCTTTAGCTCTGAATTCAGAAACAGGAGTTGCCAAGTCAGGAGTGAAGGGTCCATTCAGGTGTGGAGCCAGTTCAGAAAGATTAATTTCGATTAACTGATCGAAATATTTTTCAGGGTTTGCATAGACTTCAGCATCACCTGTTAAGTGCTCTGCAATTCTATCAGCTGCGTCCACAACATCTTGTCTTCCCGTTGCAGATAAATATCTTCTCATTGAATCATCATATCCGAAAGTTGAAGTCGTAGCTCCGATTTCAGCACCCATGTTACAGATGGTCCCTTTACCTGTTGCAGAAAGAGATTCCGCACCTTCACCAAAGTACTCTACAATACATCCTGTACCTCCTTTTACGGTAAGAATTCCTGCTACTTTCAGGATTACGTCTTTAGCGGAAGTCCATCCGCTCATTTTACCGGTTAATTTAACCCCGATAAGTTTAGGCATTTTAAGTTCCCAGGCCATTCCGGCCATTACATCTACTGCATCAGCACCTCCGACACCGATAGCGACCATTCCTAGTCCGCCGGCATTTACCGTGTGCGAGTCAGTACCAATCATCATTCCTCCAGGGAAAGCATAGTTTTCCAATACAACCTGGTGAATGATACCTGCTCCGGGTTTCCAGAATCCGATTCCGTATTTATCACATACAGAACTTAAGAAGTTGAATACTTCTGAGTTTTTGTTGATACCTTCCTGTAAATCTTTATCAGCACCTACTTTTGCCTGAATCAGGTGGTCTGCGTGAGCGGTTGAAGGAACAGCTACTTTAGCTTTTCCTGCCTGCATAAACTGCAAAAGTGCCATTTGTGCTGTGGCATCCTGCATCGCAACTCTGTCCGGTGCAAAGTCCACATAAGAGTTTCCTCTTTCATATTCCTGTGTAGCATTTCCTTCCCAAAGATGGGTGTAAAGGATTTTTTCTGAAAGGGTAAGAGGTTTTCCCACAATTTGTCTTGCCGCAGCAATTCTTTCCGGGTAACGCTCGTACACTTTTTTGATCATATCAATATCAAAAGTCATATCTAATTGTAATTTTTATTTCTTTTCATTACGTCTCTTACCCTGTTGGGAATAGAAACTCTGTTTTTATTTACATCAAAAAACGTTCCTATAATCCTTAAACAGGGATAATTATAGTGATGAAATCAAGTGATTTTATCACTTTCAATTTAAGAAAAAATAGAATTTATTTTCTTGATTTATCGCAAAAAAAATAGTATATCCCTTAAAATAGAAACATTCTAAACAAAAAAATTGAAAGATCTTATATCCTAAAGGAATAAAATCTTTCAATTTATATTAATTTCTTTCAAAAGTCTTATGACTTAAAGCTAAGCTCTGTTAGTGAGCGTGTGTACTTGTCAGTTCTTTGATAGAAGGAACAAAAGTGGTAAGGTCGATGCCTTCTACAGCTGCCTTATACTCTTCAATACTTGGAATTCTACCAATGATTGCGGATAAAACGACAACCGGAGTAGATGCCAGTAAAGATTCTCCCTTTTTACGTTCAGAATCTTCAACCACTCTTCCCTGAAATAGACGGGTGGAAGTTGCTAAAACAGTATCTCCTTTAGCTGCTTTTTCCTGATTACCCATACAAAGGTTACATCCCGGACGCTCAAGGTACATTACATTTTGATATTCTGTACGGGCTTCTCCTTTCGGAGCGTTATCATTAAATTCAAAGCCGGAATATTTTTCTAATAATTCCCAGTCACCCTCTGCCTTTAATTCATCAATGATGTTATAGGTAGGTGCTGCTACTACAAGAGGAGCATTGAATTCTACTTTTCCTTGTTGCTTTTCAAGGTTTCTCAACATTTGAGAAACAATCTTAAGGTCTCCTTTGTGAACCATGCATGATCCAACGAAGCCAAGATCTACTTTTTTCTCCCCTCCGTAATAAGAAAGATCTCTGATGGTATCGTGAGTATATCTTTTAGAAACATCGTCGTTGTTTACATCCGGGTCAGCAATCATTGGTTCTACGATTACATCAAGATCTACAACTACTTCAGCGTAATATTTAGCATTGGAATCAGGAGTAAGAGCCGGTTTTTCACCAGATCTGATCTCTTCAATCCTCTTGTTTGCTTTATCAATTAATCCCTGAAGAACCTTATTGTGGTTATCCATTCCTTTATCGATCATGATCTGGATTCTGCCTTTAGCAATTTCCAATGATTCGATTAGGGTATTATCTTCAGAAATGTTGATAGAAGCTTTAGCTTTCATTTCAGCAGTCCAGTCTGTAAAGGTAAATGCCTGGTCAGCTGGAAGCGTTCCGATGTGAACCTCAATGATTCTTCCCTGGAATACGTTCTCCCCTCCGAATTGCTTCAACATCTGAGCTTGTGTAGCATGAACAACATCACGGAAGTCCATGTGTTCTTTCATATTTCCTTTGAAAGTTACTTTTACAGATTCAGGAATTGGCATGGATGCTTCTCCGGTAGCCAGTGCAAGAGCAACTGTTCCTGAGTCGGCTCCGAAAGCAACTCCTTTAGACATTCTGGTATGAGAGTCACCACCAATGATGATGGCCCATTCATCTACTGTAATATCGTTAAGAACTTTATGAATTACGTCTGTCATGGCGTGGTATTCCCCTTTCGGATCACGGGCAGTAATCAGACCGAAATCGTTCATAAATTTCATCAGCTTAGGAATGTTAGCCTGGGCTTTTTTATCCCATACTGAAGCGGTGTGGCAACCAGACTGGTAAGCACCGTCAACGATTGGAGAAATTACTGTTGCTGCCATGGATTCAAGCTCCTGAGAAGTCATAAGGCCCGTTGTGTCCTGAGAACCTACGATATTCACTTTTACACGAACATCTGATCCTGCATGTAATACTTTACCCGGTGTAGAACCCACAGCATTTCTGTTGAAGATTTTCTCTACCGCTGTAAGTCCTTGTCCTTCATTAGAAATTTCTTTTGACGGAGCAAAAACCTGAGGAGCTTCTACTCCTAAAAGTTCTGCGGCGAATGTTTGAAGCTTTTTACCAAATACAATCGCATAAGATCCGCCAGCTTTAATGAATTCCATCTTTTGCGGTGTGAAAGATCTGGTAAGATCAATTAATTCCTGATCTCCGTTATATAATTTCTTTTCTTTTGTATTAATTGTTAAAACAGTTCCTGTAGCTACTGAATAAGCTTCTTCAAGAACTACTTCACCGTTTTCATTGCGAACAACGTTTCCGTTTTCATCTACTTTTTTCACCCAGTTTTTAAGGTCGATTCCGATACCTCCTGTAACGTCTACCGTTGTAAGGAAAATCGGAGAAATACCATTAGTTCCTCCAACAATCGGAGCAAAGTTTACGAATGGTACATAGGGGCTGGCTTGTTTTCCTGTCCAAAGAGCAACATTGTTTACTCCCGACATTCTTGAAGAACCTACTCCCATTGTTCCTTTTTCAGCAATAAGCATCACGCTTGCATCAGGATATTGTGCCTGCAAAGCTTTAATTTCTTCCTGAGCTTCAGGAGTGATCATACACTTTCCGTGAAGTTCACGGTCTGATCTTGAGTGCGCCTGATTTCCCGGAGAAAGTAAATCCGTTGAAATGTCACCTTCACCTGCAATATAAGTAACCACCTTGATTTCTTCAGCTACTTCAGGAAGTTTTGTGAAGAATTCGGCTTTTGCGTAGCTTTCGATGATTTCCTGAGCGATTTCATTACCGCTGTTAAAGGCATCCCTCAGACGGGTTGTGTCTGCTTCATAAAGGAAAACCTGTGTTTTAAGGACTTTCGCCGCTTCTTTAGCAACTGCAGCATCATTTCCTAAAGCAAGATCCAGTAATACTTCAATAGAAGGACCTCCTTTCATGTGAGATAATAATTCAAAAGCAAAAGCCGGAGAGATTTCTTCTACTACGGATTCACCCAGAATGATTTCTTTTAAAAATTTTGCTTTTACACCTGCTGCACTGGTAGTTCCCGGTAAGGTGTTGTAGATGAAAAATTTAAGAGAATCCGATCGGTCTGCACTCTCTGAATCTTTAATTTGTGCGATGATTTCGCTTAGTAATTCAGCACCATCAATTGGCTTTGGATGAAGCCCCTGGTTTTTTCTTTCTTCAATCTCTTTGATGTAATCCTTATAAATATTCATAATAGAAGTCTTTCACTCTTAAAGGCAGATGTATAAAACAGCGATGAATGCTGTCACTTTTTACCGGAACTGTGCAATACAATAATAACATTTTGATTTTTCGCAATTTAATACGCAACATGAACCGGAGTAAAGTCAGTATAATCTACACTTTTTTTAAAAGTTTTAAAATTATTAAACAATTCAAAATGTTCCCCAAAATTACGAAATTTTACTATTTTATGAGAATGAAATTATTTAGATTCTTTATAAATATGAATTTTATAATATCTATTTTTGGTCGTATTTTTGCAGGCAAATGATGAATATGAAAAATATCCTTAACGTTTTGTGTGTTTTTATTTCGATATCCGTTTTCTCGCAGACTCAATCTGTGAAGAAAATTAACGTTAAAAATGTGTCAAAAACCACGATGAAAAAGGGAATTGCAACGATTAAGCCTAATCCTGATCTGGTTGTTATTTATAAAGATCTTCCGGTACTTATCCCTAAAAAAAAGGGGGATAAATTCGGATATGTAAATCAGAACGGTAAATGGATTATTCAGCCCGAATATCATATTGCCGTATTTTTTTATGAAGACTGTAACCTTTTGAACTCTCCTAATGAAAAGGTCAGAAAATTCGGAACAGATCAATATGCAACCGTTGAAAAAGATATGATTTCTTACAGAATTGACCAGACCGGAAAGAGAGTCTATCAATTCAAAGATGCAGATTTCGGGAAATGTAAATTTGAAGAATACAAACAGCAGCCATTTCAGGCCTATGTTTTAAATGGTTTTTACGGAGTGATTGAAAAATCAAAATTTGTGAATGAAGCTGATTACAGGCAATATCAGATTTATCCTCAGTATCAGTATCTGTACATCATGGAAGGAAATGATGTGACCAATCCTATGATTGTAGCATCCATCAACGATAAATTCGGAGTAATTGATGTGAATAACAAGATTATTATCCCTTTTGAATATTCCAATATCAAGCGTAATTTCAGCTGGAAACTTGGAAAAATGTTTGAAGTGACCCAAGACGGGAAAAATTATTATTACATTGATGCTCGCAACAAAGAATACTAAGAAGGGATGACTTATTGATAATAATTCATATTTTATGAAATATTTATTTCGGGATATAATATATTGAATATTAATTGAATATCTGGTATTTGCAAGCCGGAATGCTTCACTTGATGGATCTCATATATTTTTTGTAATTTTGCCGCTGAAATAAAGGGGTGCTTTAACAGGCTGAGATTATACCCGATGAACCTGGAACGGATAATGCCGTTTAGGGACGCCCAGGCTCTGCCATGAGCCGGAATTGTATAATATCTTATCGATCCCCTTTTATTCATTAAATGTTAAAATTTATAGAATGAAAGGATTATTTTTTTTAGGGCTTACCGTAGGCTCTGTGGCCTTTATCCAGGCTCAACATAAAGATTCTCTGAATACCAGGGAAATTGAAGCGGTCAACTTTACCAAAAGACTTCCTGTAGCAAAAGAAATTATTAACGTTCAGAAAGATCTGGACGGTAAAAATCTCGGACAGGATCTTCCGGTTCTTTTAAAAAATCAGACGTCAATCATTTCTACCTCAGATGCCGGAAACGGGGTCGGATATACCGGTTTCAGAATTCGTGGAGTATCAGGATCAGCAATTAATGTTATGATGAACGGGGTTCCTTATAATGATTCCGAAAGCCAGGGCACATTTTTTGTCAATGTTCCGGATTTAACAAGTTCTGCCTCTCAGATTGTCATTCAACGGGGTGTGGGGACTTCTAATAATGGGGTTTCAGCTTTCGGGGCAAGTATCAATGTGATTTCAAGGGAACCCGAAGAAAAGTTTTACTTTAAAACAGACGATAGCTACGGTTCTTTTAATACCTACAAATATTCTGCAGAAGCAGGTTCCGGAAAGTTCTGGAAAAACCGTCTTTCGGTCATGGGTAGGTATACCCGTATTCATTCTGATGGATATATAGACAGAGCTTCTTCCGATTTACATTCGTATAATTTCACGGCCCTGTTTGAAGAAGGAAAAACCAAATTGCGTTTAATGGCTTTTGGAGGAAAAGAAAAAACATATCAGGCCTGGAACGGAATCAGCAGGGATATGTGGGAAACAGATCCTAAGTTCAATATTTCTGGCGCCATCTATGATGCCGGTTTTGAAAATATCGTCGGCTTCTATAATAATGAAACGGATAACTACAGACAGAACCATTATCAGTTGCTTTGGGAGCAGAAATTTGATGACCGCTGGAATCTGGAAACCACTTTTCATTATACCAAAGGAAAAGGGTATTATGAAAATTATAAACAGGGAAGTTCTTTTTCAAAATATAATCTGCCTGATATCATTGAAGGTGGCCAGATTATTAAATCTTCAGATTTTATCAGAAAAAAATGGCTGAATAATGACTTTTACGGAGTGGTTTCAACATTGTACGGAAAATTTGAAAATCTTGATCTGAACTTTGGAGCCGTTGCTAACCAATACTATGGCAGACATTACGGAAATGTCACCGGCGTATTTTATCCTCAGATTGATGAAAGTGAATACTACAGAAATCGCTCTGTGAAGAATGAGGTTTCCGGTTTTGCAAAGGCGCTGTTTAGAATGAACAATTTTGAATTCTTCGGTGATCTGCAGCTTAGAAGTATTAATTATAACACTAAGATTATCATGGCCGGAGATAAAGAAGGAGCCAATCTCGATAAAAACTGGCTGTTTTTTAATCCAAAAGCAGGGGTGAATTACAGAATCAATGGTGGAAAGGTCTTTTTATCTTATGCCCATGCCCATCGTGAACCGAACAGAGACGATCTGATGGCAAACAACGAGGTTAAGCCAGAAAAACTTCATGATTTTGAAGCCGGTCTGGAAAAGCAGTTCGGTTTTTTATCAGTGACTGCGAACGTGTATTATATGTATTATGTGAACCAGCTGGTACTGAACGGAGAACTTAATAACGTAGGGGCATTTATCAGAACCAATTCGGGAAAAAGCTACAGAAGAGGAATTGAAGTAGGGGCATTGGCAAAACTATCCAAACAATGGGAAGTTTCAGGAAACCTGAGTCTGAGTCAGAACAGAAATGAAGACTTTAATATTCAGAACGGAAATGTACCTGTAAGTCTGGGCAATACGCAGATTTCATTCTCTCCGAATGTGATTGCGAATCTGGGATTAAAATTCAATCCAAATAAAAACTTCCAGTTTGCCCTGATGAATCAGTATGTTGGGAAACAGTATCTGGATAATACGGAAGATAAAAATCTTCAGCTGAAAGATTATTTCCTTACAGATTTTAATGCACAGTATCAGTTTAAAATTGCTAATAATGATATTGCTTTAAAATTGCTGGTAAATAATCTTTTTAATAAGAAATATGTTAATAACGGATCTGTTTATGAAGGGCAGCCTTATTATTTTTCACAGGCGGGCACCAATTTTATGTTTGGAATCAGCTGGAAGATTCAATAACGGATCAGAAGAAAACTATAAATGTTAAGATTGGAAAGAAGATGAAGAGGATCATTTATAAATTCGCTATTTTATCTTTTTACCTTTTAATTATTTCATACGGGTATTCCTTTTTACTACAAAATAATCAAAAGACTGTTTCGGCAGTCTTTTTTATATCAGATTAAATGTCTTAAAAAGTCATGAAAAAGTTATAAATTTGCCACCAAATGAATATTTCAGCTTACATTTTAGAATACTTGAAACAATTTGGAACTGCTACAGTTCCAGGCTTTGGCGTATTTTCTCTGAAAAATTCTAAGGCAATTATCAATTCTGAAAACGGAAGTATTCTTCCTCCGGCCAGCCAGATTGATTTTACCATAGATTATGAAGTACAGTCTGATGAACTGACCGCTTTTATAGCAGCACAAAAACAAATGTCTTTGGAAGCTTCAAGAAGTGATTTAAAAATCCAGACTGATTTTTGGAAGAAAAAACTTCAGGCAGAGCAAGTTCTGGACATCCAGAGTCTTGGGACCATTTTCATAGAAGATGGGCATACCCATTTTAAAGGAAAAAGAATAGAATCAGGCCACCCGGATTTTTACGGATTGGAAGAAATTCGATTCTCAGACATTAATAATGGCGAAAAAGTAAATGCTTCAGAAAATCGTGAAAAAGATTATAAATTCAGGAAAACAATTCTCTGGATTTTCCTTCTTCTTATTCCGGTTTTAGGAATCTTATACTTTGTATTTACTAATCAGGAATTTATTTTTGGAAAAAAATCCTTTACTAATGTTTCTGTACAGACTTCTACCCACAGAATTGTAAAAGACACTGTAAAAGTAGTAGCCCATACTCCGGAATTACCGGTTTCTGATTCTCTGAAAAAAGATTCATTAACAAAACCAGCCGTAAAAGCAGTGAAATCTGCTCCGGCTCCCCGAAATAACACTAAGACTAAATGGCAAAAATAAAAACAGCGTCAGAATCCCTGACCATTATGACTAATATCGTTCTTCCGAACGAAACAAATTCTTTAAGAAACCTTTTTGGAGGTGAGCTTTTAGCAAAAATGGACCGTTGTGCGTCTATCTCTGCAGCAAGACATTGTGAGAGAAGAGTAGTGACGGCCTCTGTTAATCACGTTTCTTTTAACCATCCGATTCCTGAGGGGGGCGTTGTGGTACTGGAGTCTAAAGTGTCCAGAGCATTTTCTACTTCCATGGAAGTCTATGTGGATGTATGGTCAGATGACCCGATTAATCAGAAAAAAATTCATACCAATTCAGGTATTTATACTTTTGTTGCTGTAGATGAATTTAACCGTCCGATTCCGATTCCGGAAATGATTCCTGAAACAGAAGAGGAAAAAGAAAGATTCGCTGCTGCATTCCGAAGAAAAGAGCTTTCTTTAATTCTTTCTGGAAGAATGAAGCCGCTGGAATCCGTGGAACTTAAAAAATTATTCCAGGAGCCGCAGGAAGAACCACAGGTTTCTAAAAAAGATAAAAAATAAAAACAAAATGCTTTTAATACTGGACTTCCAAATTAAAAGCATTTTATTTTTATATTCATACAATAGAATTAAGAACACTTTCATCCCAGACGGGAATAGTGTTATTTGTGAAATCGTTAGTGTTATTTATGTTTACATTATGAAAATTCTCCTTTTAGATAAAAATCATCCTCTTATCACCGAGCAGCTTTTGGCAAAAAACTTTATACTGGAAGAAGACTTTACGTCTCCATATGATGAGGTTTGTAATAAAATCGAAAATTACGACGGGATCATCATCCGAAGCAGAATTCCTTTGGACCAGAACTTTCTTGAGAAAGCGAAGAATCTGAAATTTATTGCAAGAGTAGGTGCCGGAATGGAAAATATTGATATCCCTGTAGCTGAAAAATTAGGTATTCAGTTAATTAATTCTCCGGAAGGAAACAGGGATTCTGTGGCGGAGCATGTGTTAGGAATGCTGCTGCTGATTATGAACCGGCTTTTCATTGCTTCCCAGGAAGTAAAAAACGGAATCTGGAAACGTGAAGAAAACAGAGGAGACGAATTGCTGGGGAAAACGGTGGGGCTTATCGGATATGGAAATATGGGAAAAGCAACAGCCAGAAGACTTTCAGGTTTTGGATGTAAAGTGATTTTTTATGATATTCTTCCCGGACTTTCTGACGAATTTGCCACACAAGTTACATTCGAGGAATTGAAAAAATCTTCGGAAGTTATAAGCCTGCACATTCCTCTGACTTCGGAAACACACGATCTTATTGATGAGGTATTTATCGGGGAGATGAAGAATGACTTTTACTTTGTCAATACTGCAAGAGGGAAAAATGTAGAAACGAAAAGTTTAGTTAATGCACTGAAATCAGGAAAAGTAAAGGGAGCCTGTTTGGATGTTCTGGAATATGAAAAGTCATCTTTTGAGCATCTGGAAACTGAAAATGAAGATTTAAAATATTTACTGGATTCGGAAAACGTTATCGTAACACCTCATATTGCTGGCTGGACCCATCAGAGTAAAGAAAAACTGGCACAGTTTATTGTAGATAAAATTGTTGCTTCCTATTGTTAATCAATAAGATTGCCTTTTTGACAATATAGCCGGAGGAGTTTATCAACGAGGGATAAGCTTTTCTGGTTTTTTTGTTGTTCCTCCTTTTTACAATTTTCTCCATTTGTGTTAAATAATTCATAATGTCATGCTCATATTTACTATTTACTTTTGAGTTTTATTAAATTGCCGCTCATTTTTGAATCTCATGACGACGCGTAATTTTCTATTTATTTTAACAGTTCTTTTATCTGTATTATCCTGTAAAAAAAAGTCTGAAGCAAAGACAGCTTCGGCCGAAAATGCAACCAACCTTCCTAATTACGGAAGTGTGGATCTGGGAAATATCTTCAACAAAGCGGACGGGGAACTTTTAAATAAACAGAATACGGTAAATTATATTGACCAGTATTACAAAAAAGTCTGGGAAGCAGGAGATTTAAGTGGTGGAATTCTCGTGGCAAAAGGGGATGAAATTCTGTACGAAAATTACAGAGGCTTCGGAAGAGAAGGAAATCAGATGCCAATTGATAAAAATACACCTTTGCATGTGGCTTCCGTTTCAAAGACTTTAACCGCTATGGCGATGATGAAGCTGGTAGAAGCCGGAAAAATAAAACTTTCAGACCATCTTACCCAGTATTTTCCGGGATTTCCGTATCCTAATGTTACCGTTCAGACTTTGCTGGATCAGAGAAGCGGGCTCCCTAAATATGAATATTTTATTACCAAAATACAACCTGCACCGGCAGAACTATCCAAACCATTTCTTCACAATCAGGATGTATTGGATATGATCATCAAATATAAACCTGATCTGGCCAGAGATACAGATACCGGTTTTATGTACTGTAATACCAATTTTGCTTTATTGGCTTTACTGATTGAGAAAGTGACCAAAACTCCTTTTCCTCAGGCAATGAAGGAAATGGTTTTTACTCCACTGAAAATGGAACATACCTACATTTTTCAGGAAAAAGATATTCCTACGGCTTCACAGTCTTTCTATTATGGAAGAAATAAATTATATCCGCTAGACAGGCTGGATCTTATTTATGGTGATAAGAATGTATATACAACACCAAGAGATCTGTATAATTTTTCGAAAGCAATGTTTTCAAAGAATTTCTTAAAACCAGAGCTGATGCAGATGGTATTTACTCCTTACAGCAATGAAAAAAACGGGATGAATAATTACGGATTGGGATTCAGAATGAAAATTTTTGACAACGGAGAGAAATTAACTTATCATAACGGATGGTGGCATGGAACGAATTCCGTATTTGCTCACCTTCTCAAATCTAAAGTTACCATTGTCGCTATTGGAAATAAATACTCGAACAAAGTATATACAGCACTTGCATTGTCGGGATTATTCGAGGATTTCCCTTTGCAAAAGGATAAGCTTCATACGGTTATGAATGACAATAAAGATAGTTTGAATTCCGGACAGGAGGTTTTTGGAGAATAATGTTTACTTTTGCTTAAACATTTTCATGAAAAGGTTTCTTTTATTATTCGTTATCTGTTTTCTTGTACATTCCTGTGCGAGAGTAGGATCTCCTGTAGGAGGGCCTAAAGATACTCTGGCCCCTAAATTTTTAAGTTCTAATATTGATACGACAAGGATCAATGTGAAAAGAGATATTCATGAACTCCGTCTGGATTTTGATGAATATGTGACCCTGAAGGATATCAATAAAAACCTGATCATTTCTCCACCTATTAAAAATATAAAGCGAATTCTGCCTTCCAATATTGCTAATAAATTTGTATTGATCCAGTGGGCTGATACATTGCAGGCCAATACCACCTATAATTTCAATTTTGGAAATTCAATTGTAGATAATAATGAATCTAATCCGCTCAGGTATTTTAACTTTGCTTTTTCTACCGGAGAAAAGCTGGATGACCTTTACATTAGTGGAGAAGTAAAGGATGCCCTGGAAATCAAGAAAAAAACAGGCAGTAATGAAAATAAACTGGTTGTAGGGCTGTATCAGCTAAAAGATACGATGAACTACAAACAGAAACCTTATTATATCACAAAAGTTGATGATGACGGCTATTATGAACTCAATTACCTGAGCCCGGGTAAATATAAGATTATCGCTTTTGATGACGAGAATGGCAATTCTGTATATGATCCCGGAAAAGAAAAGATAGGATTTAAAAAAGAAGTTATAGATGTTGAGAAATCTATTTCAGGACTAAACCTCAAAGTATATCCTTCTAAAAAACCTTTGAAATATTCAGAAATGAAAGAAGCTCCCGGTGGGGTTCTCATGACGTTTGAAGGGCATCCGTCTGATGTAAAAGTACAGTCTGTAACAGATAAGCTTAAAGATATCAAAGTAACCCACGGGCCGAAATCAGATTCGGTAAGAATTTGGTTTGATGCAGTAAAAGCCGATGTAGGGCAGACGGTAACGGAAAAGCTTTTGTTCAGCTATGATATCGGAACAAAAAAAGACACGGTTTCAGTATTTTATAAATACAATAAGAAAAACGTGATGGATATTAACAGTGATAACGGAGGAGGTTCATTAGAACCTAAAGCTGACTTTAAAATCCTGTCCAATTATATGCTTGACAAAATTGATCCTTCAAAATGGATTTTGAAAAGCGATAGTTTAACGACTCAGGAGTTCACTGCAAAAATTTCGGAAGTGAATCCGTACCAGATTATTGTTCATTCGGATTTTGTAAACGGAAAGAAATATCAGCTGACTATTCCTAAAGAGACTGTATCCTCATTCTATGCTAAAAATACGCAGTCTAAGCGTTTTGATTTTGATGTGGCTAAAATAGATCAGTTTGGAAGTCTTGCTTTCACTCTCTTGAATGGTCCTGCAACCAGCTACTGGATTCAGCTGCTCGATTCTTCCGAAAAGGTAATCTATCAGAAATATACTAAAGGAGATAAAGTGAAATTTAATATCCTGAAGCCCGATGAGTATATTGTCAGAATACTGGTAGATAACAACGAAAATAAATATTGGGATGAAGCTGACTTTGCCACCGAGACCTTTGCGGAAGATGCCTATGTATTCTACAAGAAGGCTATTGTTAAAGGATTATGGGAAACGAATGAAGAATGGGATTTGAAAGATACCCGAACGCTGGATAATCCGAAAGGAACTGCTGTTCCTGCTCCGTCTGCGGCTCCGCCTGTTTCTGCTGACGAAAAGAAAGAGGCTGTTGAACAGAATGTGAAAAAAGAATTGAAATCCGATAATGCTATTGTAACTCCCGTAAAAAAGTAGTAGGCTTATGAAGACGGCAAAAAAAATAATCTTTTGGAGTTTGGTTGCCTTTGCTCTGATCCAGTTTATTCCTATTGACAGGGTAAATAAGCCGGTGGATGTTAAAGTTAATTTTGTAGACTCCAGAAAGACTCCGGAGAAAATTAAAACCTTGATTAAAGGAGCCTGTTATGATTGTCATTCCAACGAAACGATATATCCTAAATATGCTTTTATAGCCCCTGTTTCATGGTCTGTAAAAAGCCATATCAATGAAGGAAGAGAACATCTTAATTTTTCTGTTTGGGAGACTTACAATAAGGATTTAAAAGTAAATATGCTCAGCAAATCCATTCAGGCTATTCAGGCTAAGACAATGCCTATGCCGGGATATATTGTCTATCATCAGGAAGCTAATCTTTCAGATGCTGAAAGATCATTACTGACTCAGTATTTCGAAGAAATGCTGAAATCAAAAACGTATTAACTTTGATCGTAAAAAAACGCTCGCAGATTTTCTAAATCTGCGAGCGGATATATTATAGGCATTACTTATTTAAATAATCCTTGAAAAACTTCTTCTGAGAATCGAAAGCAATATCTTCAGTGTTCAGTTCCCGTAAAGGAATCCAGATCGCTTCTGATATTTCTGAAAGCTCAAGATTCACCTCAAACTTCTCCGCTACACGATATTCATAAAAGAGATCAATTGTGTTGTAATCAATCTCTTTGTATTGATATACATTGGGAAGACTTGTGAGGTATTTCAGTTTTGAAATATCGACATCCAGCTGAAGCTCTTCAAAAAGCTCTCTTTTGCAGGCCTCTTCTGCGCTTTCTCCGGGATCAACAAATCCTCCTGCCAGATCCAGCTTTCCTTTTTTAGGATCTCTGTTTCTTCGGGTAAGATAAATGTCGTCACCATGTCTGATGATTACCGCTACTGCGCCTGCAACATTATTATAGAGTGTAAAGCCACAATTGGGACAGCTCCATTTCTTTTCGCCATCCCAGTGTAAAGATTCCTTGCCACAGCTTGGGCAATATTTCAATAGTTTCATTGAGCAATATTAATATTTCTCGGGTGATAACTCAAAATAACATCCCGAAGTTCTTCCGTTTTCAGGTGGGTATAGATTTCCGTTGTGGTAATACTGGAATGACCTAACATTTCCTGTATGTAGCGAAGATCTGCCCCATTCTGCAATAAGTGTGTTGCAAAAGAATGTCTGAAGGTATGCGGTGATATTTTTTTATTAACCCCTGCTTTATCAGTAAGTTCTTTGATAATAAGAAATACAATGACTCTGGACATGGAAGTCCCGCGGCTGTTTAAAAACAGAGTATCTTCATATTTTTTATTGATTTTACCTTTAGAACGTACATCTTTGATGTAGCTTTCCAGCAATTCGGCTGTATAATCTGCCAAAGGAACGAAACGGGTTTTGTTTCCTTTTCCGTTGACTTTGATATACTGCTCTTTGAAGTTGATATTTGATATTTTCAGATCTATCAGTTCAGATACACGAAGTCCGCAACCGTAGAGTACCTCAATAATACTCTGGTTTCTTTTTCCGAGATCCGTATCCACTTCAATTGCCGTAATGATTTTGTTGATATCATGTAAGCTTAAAGTATCCGGTAGGTACAGCCCTAATTTAGGTCCTTCGAGTAGTGCAGCAGGATTATCATCACGAAATTCATCTTCCAGCAGAAATTTGAAAAAGGCCTTGATGGAAGAAATCCATCTCGCTTGAGACCTTTCACTGAATTTTTGTTTGGAAAGATTGAAGATGTACTCCTGCAGGTTTTCGTAGTCAATAGAATCTGGGCCGACATTTGCCAGATCTTCTTCTGCGTAATCTTTTAACTTTTTAATATCCCGAACGTAGGCGTCGAGAGTATTGTCTGAAAAATTTCTTTCGAAACGAAGAAATATTTCAAAATCTTTGATCTTTTCATCCCAAGTCATTTGTGCTTATTTTTTTAGTTCACAGTCCGATATTTGTTCTATTTCAATATTATGGTTTCTCAAGAACGATATCCCGTCGTCATCCGAATATTCATTAATATACACCAGTCTTGTAATTCCTGCCTGCAGAATCAGTTTACTGCATTCTTTACATGGCGACAGCGTTAAATATAACGTGGCGCCTTTTGCAGACTGAGTGGAAGCTGCGAGTTTTAATATCGCGTTAGCTTCCGCATGCAGAACATACCAGTGCGTTTTTCCCTCTTCATTTTCACAGCAGTTCTCAAACCCCGAAGGAGTTCCGTTGTAACCATCTGAAATAATCATCCTATCTTTTACGATAAGAGCTCCAACCTGTTTTCTCTTACAGTAGGAGAGTTTTGCCCATTCCTGGGCCATTTTTAGATAAGCCTTGTCAAACTTATTCATACCGCAGCATTAGTTTTTCGAAATAATTTGGATTAAAAGCTTGAAAGATTAAAAGTTCGGCTTTCTTTTCTCCAGGAAAGCAGTCACTCCTTCTTTCTTATCTTCCATTTCAAAAAGTTCCCCGAAATACTTGATCTCAGTTTCGAAACCTTTATCCGTGTCAGATAAATTCACGGCGTGGATAGCCTTAGATATTGCCATTGGTGAATTGTGGGCAATAATATTCGCTAATTCTTTCGTTTTTGTTAATAATTCTTCAATAGGGTATACTTCATTAACCAATCCGATTTCCTTTGCTTTTTGAGCGGGAATCATTTTGGCAGAGAAGATCATTTCGTTGGCAATACCTTTTCCTACAAGCTTTGGAAGTCTTTGGGTACCTCCGTATCCAGGGATAAGTCCCAGGGTTACTTCAGGAAGTCCTAATCTGGCGTTTTCCGATGCATATCTGATGTGGCATGCCATAGCAAGCTCTAAACCTCCTCCTAATGCAAAACCGTTGACGGCGGCAATAACAGGTTTAGTCATATTTTCAATTTTATTGAACAGAGCGTTTTGCCCGTTTTTCGCAAGCTCTTCCGCTTTTTCCTGTCCAAAATCACTAAATTCTTTAATGTCAGCTCCAGCTACAAAAGATTTTTCTCCGCTCCCTGTAAGGATAATAACTCTGCAGGTGCTGTCTGCATCAAGCTCATCCAGTGCTGTACTGATTTCCTGAATAGTCTTTGCATTTAGAGCATTTAAACTTTCAGGTCTGTTTATAGTAATGATAGATAATTTATCTTCTTTTTTTAATAATATATTTTCGTAACTCATTTTTCCACTTTAAAATATCATCCCTTGCAAATTATGAATTTTTTACAAAAAAAAGGAAAAAATATTATTTTTTTTTCCTTTTTTTTGATTTATTGTTCGATATGATTATTTCGAATGATTCATCATATTTGCATCAATATTAACATTTAGCTGAGAAGCCACTTTCATGCCAAGCTCTATGTTTGCTCTAAAAAAGTGGCATAGCTGTCGGTTGATAATCTCATCTCTCTTAGGTCCGGTGATTCCATTCATACTTCCGACAATATTTTGAATCAGATGGTTTCTGTCTTCAGTATTCATTGCTTTTGAATACAATAATCCGGGTTGTGTATAATGATCACTATCATTCTCATTTCTATTGTAGCTGGCAACATGTGCACTGTCTAATTCATATTCGTATCCTTTATAGGCTGGGTCAGCCTGGATATCATCAAAACTGTTAGGGTGGTAGTTGGGTTTGTCCTGATATTGGCTTGAATCAGCCATGTAGCCGTCTCTCTGGTAGTTATTCACTGCAAAAGGACACCTGTTTACTTCTAATTGGTGAGCATTTACTCCCACTCTGTACCGATGAGCATCAGGATAAGAGAATAATCTTCCCTGAAGCATTTTGTCCGGTGAAAAGCTAATCCCGTTGATCAGACTGCTTGGTGAGAAGGTAGACTGCTCTACATGGGCAAAGTAATTGACAGGAACTTCATTAAGCTCCATTTCACCTACCTCAATTAAAGGAAAATCATCATGGAACCATACCTTAGTTACATCAAAAGGGTTCCATCTGAAATCTTTTGCCTGCTCCTCGGTCATTATCTGAATATAGAGTGTCCATTTCGGGAAGTCTCCGTTTTCAATAGCGTTACACAGGTCCTCCTGTGCAAAATCAGGATTCTCTCCTGCCATTTTCACCGCGTCTTCATTGGTGAAATTTTTTACCCCTTGTTTGGTTTTAAAATGAAATTTCACCCATACCCTCTCATTATTGTCATTGATCATAGAAAATGTATGAGAACCAAAACCATGCATGTGCCTGTAGCCATATGGTGTTCCTCTGTCTGACATTAAAATAAGAACCTGATGAAGTGACTCCGGGTTTAAACTCCAGAAATCCCACATCATAGTGGCGCTTTTTAAATTGGTTTTAGGAACTCTTTTCTGGGTATGAATAAAATCCGGAAATTTTTTTGCATCCTTAATAAAGAAGACCGGTGTGTTGTTTCCTACAAGATCCCAGTTTCCGTCTTCCGTGTAAAATTTCAAAGCAAATCCTCTAGGGTCTCTTGCTGTATCTGCACTTCCTTTTTCTCCTCCTACGGTTGAAAACCTTGCAAACATTCTGCACGAGTTTCCTACTTTTGAAAATAGTTTTGCTTTTGTATACTTGCTGATGTCATGGGTTACTGTAAAAGTCCCATAGGCACCGCTTCCTTTGGCGTGTACAATCCTCTCAGGAATTCTTTCCCTAACGAAATGTGCAAGATTTTCCTGAAGTATAAAATCCTGTAACAATACCGGGCCTCTTGGTCCTACCGTTTGGGAATCCTGATGCTCAAAATAAGGTGCGCCGTTACTTAACGTTAATTTTTTAGAATCCATATATTGATGATTTGAATAATTGTTTCTTATTTTAAATCTCTGTGTAAAGGTAGTGAATATCAAATTTACTTGAATTTTTAATTGCTAATAGCAAAAACATTATATCTTTGTAATAGATAATATTAATCAAATGAACATTCAGCAACTGGAGTATCTTATCGCTGTTGATAAGTATAAACATTTTGGTAAAGCAGCTCAGGCATGCTTCATTACCCAGCCTACCTTAAGTGCCATGATACAGAAATTTGAGGATGAGCTGGATGTGAAGGTTTTTGACAGAACAACACACCCGATCCGTACTACAGATGTAGGACTTCAGATTATCGATCAGGCTAAAGTCATTATAGAATCGGTTAATGAGCTGAAAAATAAAGCCAATCTTTTGAATAATATTTTAGGAGGAACCATCAATTTAGGAATTATTCCTACCGTTTCTTCTTTCATTTTGCCGACGGAAATCTTTAAGTTCCTTGAAGAAAATCCGAAGATTCAGATGAATGTGAAAGAAATGACAACGGATAATATTATTAAAGCTTTAAAAGCCGGAGAACTGGATGCAGGAATTATTTCTACTCCTTATGATACGGCGGATGAGTTTTATCAGGATTTCCTGTTCAATGAAGAGTTGATGATTTACAGCTCCAATACTGAAGCTAATAAAAAGAATTCATACATTATCCCTGAAGAACTGAATGTTGAAAAGGTCTGGTTGCTGGAGGAAGGAAACTGCCTTAGAAATCAGTTTGAAAACATTTGTCATCTGAAAGAAAATACATTAAAGCCTAAGAATCTGGATTTCCTGGCTTCAAATATCCAGACTTTGGTACATATGGTAGATAAAGTAGGAGGAATCAGTATTTTACCTGAACTTGCTTTAAGCCAGCTTTCGGATGAACAGAAGAAAAATGTCTTCAGATTCAAGAAGCCTTTCCCTTATCGTGAGATCAGTATTATTTATTATAAACCAACATTCAAACAAAAAATCATTGATGAATTATCACATTCTATCAAAAATTCTTTAGAACTTAAATTGAATTATCATGAAAGTCCGAAAGAATTTGTAAGCATCAAGCCACAGTAATCGGGATGCTTTAAAGGGATACAAATCATTAATTTAAAGAAAATTATAATTAGTAAACAAAAATTTTGAGTATTACGAAAATAGTGCTTAAATTTGCTGACGTTTACAGACGAGGAAAAATTTGACCTGATTGCAACCTCTATAAAAAAATGCTAAAACAGTATTCTTTTTCTGGGCAATTTATTCTTATTTTTCGTCAATAAATTTTTTTAATCTAAAAAACAAAGAATAATATGTCTTATTTATTTACATCTGAATCAGTTTCAGAAGGACATCCGGATAAAATTGCCGACCAAATCTCCGATGCATTAATCGACCATTTCCTAGCATACGATAAAAGTTCAAAAGTGGCATGTGAAACTCTTGTAACTACCGGACAGGTGGTATTGGCAGGAGAAGTGAAATCTGATGCTTACCTTGATGTGCAGACAATTGCCAGAGAAGTAATCAACGGAATTGGATACACCAAAGGAGAGTATATGTTCAATGGAGATTCTTGTGGAGTTATCTCTGCCATCCATGAGCAGTCTCCGGATATCAACCAGGGTGTTGATAGAGCTGTAACAGATGAGTCTTTTGAAGCAAAAGCAAGTGCACAGGGAGCTGGTGATCAGGGAATGATGTTTGGGTATGCGACTAACGAAACTGCTAATTATATGCCCCTTGCATTAGATTTAGCCCATACTATTCTTAAAGAACTTTCTGCCATCAGAAGAGAAAATAAAGAGATCGCTTATCTTCGTCCGGATGCAAAAAGCCAGGTAACTATTGAATATTCTGATGACCACAAGCCTGTCAGAATTGATTCTATCGTTGTATCTACACAGCATGACGACTTCGGAACTGAAGAAGAAATGCTGAACAAGATCCGTGAAGATATTAAAAATATTCTGGTTCCTAGGGTTGTTGCACAACAGACTGAGGAAATCAAAGCTTTATTCAACGATCAGATCAAGTATCATATCAATCCTACCGGTAAATTTGTAATCGGTGGTCCTCACGGAGATACAGGTCTTACAGGAAGAAAAATCATCGTTGATACCTACGGTGGAAAAGGAGCTCACGGTGGAGGTGCTTTCTCAGGAAAAGATCCTTCGAAAGTAGACAGAAGTGCTGCATATGCTACAAGACATATCGCTAAAAACTTAGTTGCTGCAGGAGTTGCTGACGAAGTTTTGGTACAGGTTTCTTATGCTATCGGGGTAGCTGAGCCTTGTGGTTTATATATCAATACCTATGGAACTTCAAAAGTAGATCTTCACGATGGGGAGATTGCTAAAAAAGTATCTGCTATTTTTGATTTAAGACCTTATGCTATTGAGCAGAACTTAAAATTAAGAAATCCTATCTATCAGGAAACTGCTTCTTACGGACATATGGGTAAAGAGCATTATGTAGCTGATAAGACTTTCAATAAAGGGCAGAAAAACGAGATTACATTAAAAGATCTTGAGTTCTTTACATGGGAAAAACTTGACAAAGTGGAAGAAATTAAAGCCGCTTTCGGAATTTAATTTTTTTCTTTACAGAATAAATGGCTGCTTTATCTTTTTGATAAGGCAGTTTTTTTTATTTTTACATCTTAATAATTGAAAGATGATGAATTTTCGAACTGCATTTGCAATCCTGTCCCTGTTTTTTCTAAGTACTTTAGTAAAAGCGCAGTTAACCATGCATAAGATGATTAGTGTAGGATATACCTATCAGAATCAAAGCTTTGGGGAGCTTGGAGGTAAATTGCTTTTTCTTAAGAATGATGATGTTATTTACAGGTTAGGTGGATCTGCATTAATGGGAGTTGCAGATTCAAAGTTTGCCATCATGCCAAAATTACAGGCGGATGTATTGCTTAACTTTGAAAAGAACGTGGATTTTTACCATTCATATTACTTTCTGGTAGGAGCTGAAGGTACCAATAAATATATTGCTCCGAAAATTGGAGTTACCTTATTCGGAATGTTAGACCTTACAGGCGGATATGCTTTTCCTATCGGAGATACCCGTTTAAACGGAAAGGAAATGAAAGGGTTGAATATTAATTTTACATTAAATATCCCTACTGTGTTTATTCATGACATGTTTAAGTGATTTTTATTAAATTTTTATTGCAAAAATTTAATAATTGATTAACAGTTATTAAAAAATTATTATATTTACGTCATAATATAATTGTGCCGCCTATCGAAGAGACTCTACTCTGAAGAACTGTTTTGTGTATACAGCAAAAGCCAGATAATGTATCTGGACGAGGGCTGGTCTGCAAATATTATATTGAGAAGAGTTATGAAATCAAAATCGGATAGTTTACTAATTTCGCTTTATCAGAAAGGCGACGAGGGCGCATTATCGACCCTTATTCACCGCCATCAGAGAGAACTGTTTACATTCATTTTTTATAAAATTAATGATGAAGATTTAGCCAACGATATTTTTCAGGATACCTTTATGAAAATTATTGTGATGCTAAAAGAAGGACGTTATAACGAGGAAGGTAAATTCATTCTTTGGGCTAAGAGAATTTCTCACAATTTAATCATTGACCATTTTAGATCAAAAGCCAAGAACATCAAAGTTTCAGAGACTACTTTTGAAACAGATGAATATTCTATTTTTGATTTAATCAGAGAGCCTTCTGAGAATATTGAAGATCAGCTTGTAACCAATCAAATTCAGGAAGACCTGTTGAGAATGTTGCAGTTTCTTCCTAAAAACCAACAGGAGGTGATAAAACTAAGATTTTTCGACGGGCTCAGCTTTAAAGAAATCGCCGATCATACGGATATGAGTATTAATACTACCTTAGGTAGAGTACGTTACGCTTTAATAAACCTGAGAAAAATCATGGATGAAAATAATATAATATTAACCAGATAGATAATATTTCATAAAAATTCACGTTGTAAGGAAAACATGCTTCGCCTATGAAAAAAAATGATTCCTTAAAAGTGAAAACTTTGAAACCAAAAAAACAAACCATAGATTTCTTGCTGAATTTTTCCAAAAGTCTTGATGTAATCAAGAGCAAGACTAAGAATTATACGATCTTAAAAAATTAAAAATCACTATCTTTGTGCTGTATGAAAATGCAGCACGTTTTTTTTGATCTGGACAATACGCTCTGGGATCATCGCAGAAATGCCTATCTGACCATCAAGGAACTTTTTGAAAAACAGGAAGTAACTTCAAAGTACAATATAGACTTTGAAGCGTTTCACGCTGTTTACCATGAGATCAACGAAGATCTCTGGGAAAAAATAAGAGATGGGATTATAGGTAAAGAGTACCTGAGAGAACATCGATTCTATGACTCTTTTAAACATTTTGGAGTAGATAATAAAGAGCTTGCTCTTTATTTTGAAGAGCATTTCCTGGATAATATCGTAAGCTATAATGAACTCGTAGAAGGTGCGGAAGATATTCTTAATTATTTAAAAGCTAAGAATTATACGTTGCACATTATTTCTAATGGCTTTCAGGAGGTTACGGAAAGGAAATGTACACTATCCGGTATTGCCCCTTATTTTGAAACAATTACCAGTGCAGATGCTGTGGGCGTAAGAAAACCCAATCCTAAGATTTTTGAATATTCTCTGGGTTTGTCTGATGCACGAAAAGAAGAAAGTATTCTGATTGGGGACGACTGGATTGCTGATGCAATGGGAGCCACAGATTTCGGAATGGATGCTATCTTTTTCGATGTCTATAAGGAAGATAAGCAGAAGGAAGGCATAAAAGCAATCACTCATCTTCAGCAGATCAAGGAATACCTTTGATTTTTCAGCTCAGCTGAAAAGCTGCAGAAGCCTGCTGTTCAGGCTTTTGAAACGGATTATACAAAAATACCCCCGACATTATAACTTGGCCGAGTGGATAATACAGGATTATTCGTTAAGAATAAAATGATAGGTATTCAAAAAACGGTCTTCAATAATGGTGGGTATTTTACCTGTTTTTTTTGCTCCGCACTTTTCATAAAAGCCATCCGCATTAGGATCAGCAAAAAGCTCAATATATTTATAATGCAATGCCCGGGCAACTTCTTTTGCCTTTAGTATCATGTCTGTACCTAATCCTTTGCCGTGATATTGGGGTAAGATCCACATGCCGTCCAGTTCGGTATACATTCCATGGTCTTTCAAAGAAAAATAACCTATAAAATCATTCTCAAAGAAACCTTTATATATGACATGATTCTTAAAGTTGTCAGGAGTTACAGTTAAGTCATCATGCCATTGTTCAAGCAATTCTTTGGAGTAGCCCCAATGGCCTTTCGCAATTCTTGCTGTTTCGGAAAGAAGTTCACAATCCTTTGGGGTTGCTTTTTCATATACTGGTTTCATAAAACAAACTATAGTAGTTGCATAAAGGTACACAAAATTTGTTATTTCTTCTTTTTACTACTGACTTGTATCCATCCGTTTTTTTCCCAATTCTTTCCCAAATTGATTGTGATCTTTGCTTCAGAATATAGATTAAAAAACTTAAGGTTATGAAAAATGTAAAGAAAATCACAAACGTATTTATTTTAATTTTCTTGCTGACGGGAAGCTTTACTCTGGCACAAGACAGAGCTATTCATCCTAATAAACTGCCGAAAACTGCCAAAGTATTTTTAGCAGCTCATTTTAAAGGAATATCCGTAAGCTCAGCTATAGAAGACAGAGAAATTTACGGAGTAGATGAATACAAAGTGTATTTGAGAAACGGAATGAAAGTGGAATTTGATAGTCATGGAAACTGGAAGGAAGCAGACGGGAAACATCAGAAGTTGCCCTACGGTTTTATTCCTGTAGCTATCAGAAATTACACTGTAAGAAACTTCCCGAATACGTATATCGTTAAGATAGAAAAAAAGAGGTGGTCTTACAACGCTGAATTATCCAATGGATTGGAAGCAGAATTTGACCGAAGCGGGAATTTTAAGAAAATTGATGACTAATTCATTATTAAAGTTTAACACTAAAATTTAACATTATGGTCAACTGGAGTGTAATAAGAAGTAACGGAAGAAAAATGGCTTCCAGCAAGATTAGAAAAAGTATTGTCTCTTTTATGACAAAGCATCATCCGTGTAGTGTAGTTAAATCTATTGAGAAAAAATATAATGCCTATAAAATTCATCTGATGAACGGGCTGTGTCTTATTTTCGATGCGGACGGACGCCATGTGAAAACAACTTAACGGATGATGAAAGAAAGTCTGGGGAATGAAGCCGTCGATTACCTGTATATGGCAGACATTGTATCAGTACTGTATCATATTGTTTTGTTACTGATGATGTATTCATAAGCTTTCAGGAGTATCTGGCTTCACTTCTCAATATTCCTTGATAATTTTATATATTTGATCGTATTTAAAGTAAAATAAATCCAGTCATATGAAGATTTTAATAGTAGAAGATGAACCGGAATTAAAAGAAACTGTACAGAAATTTCTGGAAGCAGAGCAGTTTATTGTAGAATATGCCCATAATTACAGTACAGGTCTGGATAAAATTATTTCTTATGAATACGACTGTATTCTTCTTGATATTATGCTGCCGGACGGAAGCGGTATCGATTTACTCAGAGAATTAAAAAAACTGCACAAAAAAGATCCTGTGATCATCCTTTCTGCCAAAGATTCGGTGGATGATAAAGTGACCGGTCTGGAAATAGGCGCAGATGATTACCTGGCAAAACCCTTTCATCTTGCAGAACTGATGGCCAGAATAAGGTCTGTGATCAGGAGAAACCATCAGGACGGGGAAAATAAGATCACTTATAAAAACATCAGTATTGATCCTGATAACAGGAAAGTAACGGTAGGTAAAAAAGAGCTTGTTCTCAATCGCAAAGAGTATGACCTTCTGTACTATTTTGTTATTCATCCGGAAAAAACACTGCAGAAAACTACACTGGCTGAAGCGATCTGGGGAGATTATATCGACCAGGCTGACAGTCTGGATTTTATTTATTCACAAATTAAAAACCTTCGTAAAAAATTAAAGACTTTTCATGCAGAAGCCGATTTTCAGGCTGTATATGGAATAGGATATAAATTTATCTGATGAAAGTTTCATTAAAATATTACACCATAAAGTACCTGATTATGGTCCTGCTGTTAATTATTGCAGTTTGGGCGGGGCTGTTTTATGCTTATATTCTGGATGAGGTTCATGATAATGTAGATGATGGGTTAAGAAACAGAAAGATACAGATTATTAAGGCGGTGTATCTGAATCCGCAATTGTTGAAGAACAATGATTTCGGATTCAATGAATTTAAAATTATACCTATTAAGGCTGGTGAGTATAAAAATAAAAGCAGGCTTTACAATAAGATGTATTATATGGAATACGATGATAAAGATCAGCCATATCGTGTACTGGAAGCCGATTTTATTGATCAGTTCAGGAAGCATCAGAGACTGGTCATCAGAACTTCTACTGTGGAAGAAGATGAGTTGATCTATGATCTGACAACAGCCTTAATTGTTCTCTATATTCTCTTAGTGATAAGTATTGTAGCCGTAAACGGATATCTGCTTAATAAAGCCATGCGCCCGTTTTATTCCATTCTGCAAAAACTTAAACAATATCAGTTTGGAATTCCGTCAAAGAAGGAAAACACGGAGTATTCCATCAAAGAATTCGGAGAACTCAACACAGAGATTAATGAGATGATTGAACGTAATGAGCTTGTATTTTATCAGCAGAAACAGTTCATTGAAAATGCCTCTCATGAACTTCAGACTCCTTTAGCTATTGTAATTAATAAAATTGATCTCCTTATTCAGAATGAAGATCTTGAAGAAAGAAGCCTGAATTTTCTTACCGAAGTAAAAGGAGATATGAGAAGAATGGTAGGGCTGAACAAATCATTGCTCATGCTTTCCAAAATAGAGAACAGCCAGTTTCATAAAACATCAGGGGTTGATTTTAATGAGGCTATTGGCCATCTGGTTCAGAATTATGAAGATTTTATAGAATTTAAAAAAGTGAATGTTCGTATAGTGGAAAAAGGATATTTTATAGCGGATTTTAATCCTGATCTTGCTGATATCCTGTTGTCTAACCTTCTTAAAAATGCGGTTAAGTATAATCATGAAAACGGCAGTTTAGACATTGTCATTGAAAATGATATGATCGCCTTTAGAAATACCGGTTCATCAGTTCCCTTAGATCCGGAAAAAATTTTTAACCGTTTCTATAAACAGGGCTCTGATCATACCTCTACGGGTTTGGGGCTGTCCATTGTTAAAACAATTGCAAAGCAGTATCCGGGCTGGGATGTGAGTTACGAATTTGAAGAAGGAAAACATTGTTTTATCCTTACAAAGAATACAACGTGATAAAAACAATTCCTTCAGCTCTGATGATATAAAGAAAAAGCTGTATCACCTTTGATACAGCTTTTTTATGATACAGCGTTCAGGATTACAATCCTAAGCTTGTTCTTACTCTTTTAAGAGTTTCCATAGCGATTGGACGGGTTTTCTCTGCTCCCTGTTGCAGTTTAGCTTCCAGTTCATCAAGGTTGTTCATATAATAAGAGAATATTTCTCTTTCTTTAGCAAAACGTCCCAGAATAAGATCTAAGAGCTCTTTTTTGGCATGGCCGTATCCGAAGTTACCGGCAAGATATTTTGCTCTCAGTTCTTCTGTTTGTTCAGGTGTTGCAATCAGCTCATAAATCTGGAAGGTCTTATCTGTTGCAGGGTCCTTAGGTTCTTCTAAAGATTTTGAATCTGATTCAATGCTCATCACCTGTTTTTTTAGTTCCTTTTCCGGAAGGAAAATATTAATGATGTTTCCCATGGATTTAGACATTTTGCGTCCGTCTGTTCCCGGAACATATTTTGTGTCCTGCTGAAGCTCTGCCTGCGGTAATACAAGAACTTCACCCATCTGATTATTAAATCTGGAGGCTACATCTCTCGCAATTTCCAAATGCTGAAGCTGATCTTTCCCTACAGGAACAATTTCAGCATCATATAATAAAATATCTGCTGCCATCAGAATAGGATAAGTAAATAATCCTGCATTGACGTCATGAAGACGGTCTGCCTTATCCTTAAATGAGTGTGCCAATGTTAATCTTTGATAAGGAAAAAAACATGATAAATGCCAAGATAGTTCACAGGTTTCAGCAATATCGCTTTGTCTGTAGAAGAATGTTTTTTCGGTATCTAATCCACAAGCAAGCCAAGCCGCAGCAATCTCGTAGGTGTTCTGTCTCAAAGTCTGCGCATCCTTAATCTGTGTAAGAGTGTGAAGATTCGCAATAAATAAGAATGATTCATTTCCTTCCTGCTTTGAAAGTTCAATCGCGGGAATAATAGCCCCTAATAAATTTCCAAGATGGGGGGTTCCGGTGGCTTGAATGCCGGTAAGAATTCTTGACATTTGTTTATAATTTATATTTAAAAATTCATGAATTGCAAATTTACGAGGTTTAATGGGAATAATGAATTAAAAGAGCAAAAGATTGTCTTCAAAATTTCAATATAGGCTCAGTTCGATTAATAGAGGCGGGCTTTAGGCCGCCTTATAATAAAGAAACCATTTCATTGGCTTTAGCCCAAACTTAAAAATAGACTCCTGCAGATTTTTATCATAATGATGTATGAAAGTGTGTGTAATCCGTGGTTAAAAAGATTAAGGAATTACAACCTTCTCCCCTCCAAATTTTGGTTCTACTCCAAAGATTAAATCCCAGTATACTTTTGCTTTGGCCAGATATTCTCTCATATTGGTCTTTAATCCTGCGTATTTATTAACATCTGCGGCATTGTATCCGAAAGCCTGAATTCCATTTTGTTTAGCCAGAAAAACAGCTCTTTCATTATGGAATTTCTGAGAGATGATGATCAGCTTCGTCTGTCCGAAAATATCTTTAGCCCGTATTACAGAATCAAGCGTTCTGAATCCGGCATGGTCCAGGATGATTTTATCCTGCGGAACTCCCTCCTGAATCAGGGCAGTCTGCATATCTTCCGGCTCATTATAATCCTTGGTACTGTTGTCCCCGCTTACGATAATGTACTGTATTTTTCCACTCTTGTAAAGATCGGTAGCTGCTTTTATCCGGTTGTAGAAATAAGCATTAGGTGTTCCGTTATTTAATGTTTTACTGGTTCCCAGCAGTACTGCTGTTTTTGCTTCCGGCACGTCAGCAATAGCAAAGGAAACCAATGCTTCGCTGTCCTTTTTAATACTGTAATTCGCCCAGGCGATAAAAATAATTCCCGCCACAAAGAGAAGCAGGAAAAATTTTAAAATATTTTTAATTATTCTTTTCATCAGGATATACCCTTTAAAATTCTAGGCCGTTCGGAAATGCTTTTTTTCTGAAGATTAAAAGGAAAGCAGCGCCTACCGTAATCGCAGAATCAGCAACATTGAAAATATATTTGAAAAACTCAATATGTTTTCCGCCAATTAAAGGCCAGCTTTCAGGAACATACCAGTCTACCAACGGGAAGTGGAGCATATCTACGACACAGCCCTTCATAAAAGTAGAGTATCCGTTTCCGAAAGGAGCAAATTTGGAAATTCCTCCGTATCCGATCCATCGGTCTATACTAGGATCATAAACAGTTCCGCTATCGAAGATCATTCCGTAGAACATTCCGTCGATAAGGTTTCCTATCGCTCCGGCAAAAATAATAGCCATTGGAATTAAAAGATAATTAGAAGCCCCTTCCTTTAGCCATTTTTTAAACATGTATACCATCCCTCCGATCAGGAAGACTCTCAGGATTACCAGGAAATATTTTCCGATAATTCCACCGAAATGAAATCCGTAAGCCATTCCGGGATTTTCTACAAAAGTCAGTTTAAAACCAGGTAAAACAGTTATACTGTCATCCAGATTAAAATGGGTTTTAATATAAATTTTTGAAGCCTGGTCAATTAACAATACCAAAAATGTGATAGCTAAAATCTTTTTCATTACAGTCCTTTAGGTTTTGACGGTCTTGGCGCTTTTACATTTTTGTTATCGCTTGCTTTTTTAATCACTTTCTGGCCATTAAAAGAACTCTTCACATGAGCTTTTTCAAATTTAATGTTCATTTCTTTTAAAACGCTTTTCAGTGCGTTAAGCTCCATAGAATTTTTAGGATGTACTATGATAGATTCCATTTCTTATATTTAAATTTTACATTTTGGACAATTCGTTAAGCTTTTTTCTGTCTTTAGGAGACAGATCATTGATCCCGTTTTTGCCCATCTTACTCAAAAGTCTGTCAATTTCTTTCTCCCGTTCACGTTTATCAGAATTGAATTTGTCATCAATTGTATAGTTTTTCTGACGGTCAGGGAAGAATCTGTTTTTGATCCGGTCTCTGTTGAAAAACAATATGACAACTGCGATGATAATTCCTAAAATTAATAATTCGCTCATGGGTATACATTAAAAATTAGGTTTATAAAGTATCCTTGAATACGATATAAACCCAATATTATTTTACAAACCTTCCGGTTACTTCTGCATATTTTTCGCTTCGATGCTTAGCGTAGCGTGCGGAACGGCTAAAAGTCTTTCCTTAGGAATCAGCTTTCCTGTTACTCTGCAAACACCATACGTTTTGTTTTCGATTCTGATTAACGCATTCTTGAGATCACGTACGAATTTTTCCTGTCTTCCTGCTAAAATAGAGTTCTGTTCTTTACTCAGTGTTTCAGCCCCTTCTTCAAAAGCTTTGAATGTAGGAGAAGTATCATCTGTTCCGTTATTCTGGTCATTGATGAAACTTTCTCTGATCAGCTGAAGATCTTTTTCTGCTTTTTCTATTTTTTCTTTAATGATCGCTTTAAATTCCTGTAAATCAGCATCGCTGTATCTAACTCTTTCGTCTGACATATTCTTTCTCTTTTTTAATAAAATTATGAAATGGAATTTGAAATACAATAACTACATGTTAATTTTTTTCGATATTTATCTTAAAATTAACCTCATCTATTTCGATTTCGTTAAAATTTGAAAGTGAAGATACAATTTCTATTTTATTTGACAAGACTTCGGAAGAAATATATTCTTCATTTTTCTTAACATCTTCCATAAACGGTGAATTTTCTTCAAGGGAGATGTTTATCCGGTCTGTCAGGTCAAAATTCTTTTCTTTTCGCAGGTTCTGAATTCTGTTGATAAATTCTCTTGCGATACCTTCAGATTTTAACTCATCGGTTAACGTCAAATCTAATGCCACAGTTGTTTTACCATCGGAAGTGACTGTCCACCCCGGGATATCTTTTGTTGATATTTCCACGTCTTCAAGAGTAATTTCATACCCCTGGATATCAAGCTTTCCTTCTTTTTCAAGGCTGGCAATTTGTTCTGTGGTAAGATTCGCAATCTCTGCACCCACTACCTTCATGTCTTTTCCTAATTTAGGACCCAGCGCTTTGAAGTTGGGTTTTATCTGTTTTACAATTAAGTGTGATGCCTCTTCAGCATTGATTAACTGTAATTCTTTTACATTGACTTCCTGTTTGATCAGATCTGCCACCGCAAGAATCTGCTCTTCTGTTTTGGAATCCAGTACAGGAACAAGTACCTTTTGTAATGGCTGACGTACTTTTACGTTCTCCTTCTTTCTTAAAGAGAAAACCATACTGGTAATATTCTGAGCCAGGTGTGTTTTTTCAACCAGATCCTGATCGATTAAACTTTCATCAGCTACAGGGAAATCCGTTAAATGTACAGACTCATACTGATCTTTACCTGTTACCTTATTTAAATCCTGATACAGCTGATCCATAAAGAACGGAGCAATCGGTGCAGATAATTTCGCCACTACTTCAAGACAGGTATATAAAGTCTGGTAAGCAGAGATTTTATCATCAGAATATTCTCCTTTCCAGAAACGTCTTCTGCATAATCTTACATACCAGTTACTCAGGTTGTCATTAACGAATGTACTGATTGCTCTTGCTACCTTCGTTGGCTCGTAATCTTCGTAGAAGGCTTTTACTTCTTTAATCAGAAGGTTCAGTTCGGAGAGGATCCATCTGTCAATTTCAGGGCGGTTTTCCACTTCTTTCTCAGAATAGTTGAAGCCGTCAACATTGGCATATAAAGCAAAGAATGAATAAGTATTATAAAGCGTTCCGAAGAACTTTCTTCTTACCTCGTCGATTCCTTCAATATCAAACTTCAGGTTTTCCCATGGGTTTGCGTTGGAGATCATATACCAACGTGTCGCATCAGGTCCGTATACAGAAAGTGTTTCGAAAGGATCTACTGCATTTCCTAAACGTTTAGACATTTTCTGTCCGTTTTTATCCAGAACAAGACCGTTGCTCATTACATTTTTATAAGCAACAGAATCAAAAACAGCAGTTCCAATTGCATGTAGCGTATAGAACCATCCTCGGGTCTGGTCAACTCCTTCAGCGATAAAATCAGCCGGGAATGCTTTATTGTTGTCGATTAATTCTTTATTTTCAAAAGGATAATGCAATTGAGCATAAGGCATAGAGCCTGAGTCAAACCAAACGTCAATCAGGTCGCTTTCACGCTTCATCGCTTTTCCTGAATCAGAAACCAATATTACTTTGTCTACTACATTTTTGTGAAGATCCACAAGTTCATAGTTAGATTCTGCCATATTTCCGATGATGAATCCCTGGAACGGGTTTTCGGTCATCAGTCCTGCCGCTATTGATTTTTCTATTTCATTGTAAAGTTCTTCTACAGAACCGATAATCTTTTCTTCTTTCAGATCATCCGTTCTCCAGATCGGTAACGGAATACCCCAATATCTTGAACGGGAAAGGTTCCAGTCGTTTACATTTTCCAGCCAGTTGGCGAAACGCCCTTCTCCGGTAGCTTTTGGCTTCCAGTTGATGTCTTTGTTTAAATTAACTAATCTGTCTTTTACAGCAGTCATTTTCACAAACCATGAATCCAGCGGATAATATAATACCGGCTTATCTGTTCTCCAGCAGTGCGGATAGGAGTGAACATATTTTTCTACTTTGAAAGCCTTGTTTTCTGTTTTCAACAGGATCGCAAGTTCTACATCCCATGACTTCTCAGGGGCAGTTCCTTCATCGTAATATTCATTTTTGATATACTTTCCGGAGAAAACCTCAGGAACATTTTCTCCTTTAATGAATTTACCCTGTAAATCAACCAATGGAACAAGGTTGTCATTTTCATCTTTCACCAACATTGGCGGGATCTCAGGTTGAGCCATCTTGGATACTCTTGCATCATCAGCACCGAAAGTAGGAGCTGTATGAACGATACCTGTACCGTCTTCAGTCGTTACAAAGTCTCCTAAAATTACTCTGAATGCATTTTCAGGATTATCATTGGGTGTAAACCAGGGAACTAATTGCTCATATCTTGTGTCAACAAGTTTTTCTCCCGTAAATTCCTTTAAAATTCTAAAAGGAATTACTTTAGTTTCAGGAGTGTAGCTGGCAAAATCCTCATCCGTGCCCTCTGTATATTTTTTACCGAAAACCTTAGGTAAAAGAACTCTTGATAAAACAACAGTTACAGGCTCAAATGTATACTGATTGAAAGTTTTCACTACAACATATTCAATATCTCTACCCACGGTAAGAGCCGTATTGGAAGGAAGCGTCCATGGAGTTGTCGTCCATGCAAGGATATGTACATCTCCGGCAACATCATTGAATAATGCTGAAGAATCTTTCTTAACTTTAAACTGAGCCACAACCGTTGTATCTGAAACATCACGATAGGTTCCAGGCTGGTTGAGCTCATGGGAAGAAAGTCCTGTTCCTGCCTTAGGAGAGTAAGGCTGGATCGTGTAACCCTTGTACAATAAGCTTTTATCGTACAATTGTTTCAGTAACCACCAAACCGTTTCCATATATTTTGACTTGTATGTGATATACGGATCGTTAAGATCTACCCAATATCCGATTTTCTCGGTAAGGTTATTCCAGACGTCTGTATAGCGCATTACTGCTTCACGACAAGCCTTGTTGTAGTCTTCAATAGAGATTTTTTTGCCAATATCTTCTTTAGTGATTCCTAATTCTTTTTCTACACCCAGTTCCACAGGAAGACCATGCGTATCCCAACCCGCTTTACGGAAAACCTGTTTTCCGTTTTGCGTCTGGTAACGGCAGAAAATATCTTTCAATGCTCTTGCCATTACGTGGTGAATTCCAGGCATACCGTTTGCTGAAGGCGGACCTTCATAAAAAACAAACTCAGGATTACCCTGACGAATCTCAACACTTTTACTGAACGTATTATTCTGTTTCCAAAATTCCGCTACATTGTCAGCTATGTCAATAAGGTTGAGGTTTTTGTATTCTTTAAATTGGCTCATTGTAAATATCTCAATATCGTTGATTAATTAAGTCTGCAAATTTACTAAATTTTGTCGGTTTATAATATATGTTTTATTTAGGTAATTTCTATTAAAAACTTCAATTTCAGAAATATAAACGGAAAAAGGGTTAAAAGAGTCTCGTAAATGAACTTTATGTGAATTTTTTCTTCACCAGAAATGGCTCTATATCCGCTTATGTTACAAGAATAATCATCCTTTAGTCGATAGAGATTTACGGCAGCTCCCTGCAGATCTTCACCGGTTATAAAGATGTTTTTATAAATGTCTCTCCGGATTTTCGTATATTTAAATTAACGAAAAACCAAATGTTGTATGAAAATCTTTTCTAAACTGATGTTGATTGTGTGTTTCATCAATATCATCTCCGTACAGGCTCAGAATAATTATCCACAGAATTATTTCCGTAATCCGTTGAATATTCCTATACAGCTGGCTGCCAATTTCGGAGCAGTAAGAGGAAATCATTTTCACATGGGACTGGATATCCGGACCAATAGCCAGGAAAATTTACCCGTAGTGGCTGCGGCTGACGGATATGTAAGCAGAATAAAAGTGGAAAGGTATGGCTTTGGAAATGCAGTTTATGTTACCCATGCCAATGGATATACGACTGTATATGCTCATTTGAACAGCTACTTTAATGCACTTGATGAGTATGTCAAAGAAAGACAATATAAAGATGAAAAATGGGAGCAGGATATCACTTTTCAGCCAGGGCAATTTCCTGTTACAAAGGGACAATTGATTGCATTAAGTGGAAATACAGGCGGTTCTGCAGGACCTCATTTGCATTTTGAAATCCGGGATACTAACACCGAGGAATGTCTCAATCCGCTGTTATTCGGCTTTGCTATTCCGGATAATGTTGCACCTGTTATCAGCGGGTTATATTGGTATGACCGAAGATTCAGTACCTATGAGCCCGGTGCTAACGGAATTGCCGTGAAGAAATCCGGAAATACCTATACAACTGATGTAATTAAGGTAAACTCACCGATGATAAGTCTCGGGGTTAAAGCTTTTGATAAGGCAAATCAGGGGTTCAATCTTGGTATTTACCGGGCGGAACTGCTGATGGACGGAAAACTTATTTATGGCTTTTCTATCGATAAAATAAGCTATGATGATACCCGTTATCTGAACGGGTGTATAGACTATACCAAATTTATAAGAGATAAAGCAAGTATCCAGCATTTATCCGCATTGCCGGGAATGAAGCTGCAGAACTACAGTATCCCCGGTTTATCTGGAGTTATCAGTCTTCAGGACGGAGACCTTCATACTATTGAAGTTGTTTTAAAAGATGTCAGAGGAAATACAAGCAGACTGATTACAAAAGTTCAGCTTAATACAACGGGGATACCCATTGCTCCTTCAGCAAAAGCAATAATGTCCGGTGAGGCCAAAACCATCACTACAGATCATGCCGAAATGAATTTTAGCAAAAATGCATTTTATGATGCGGTACATCTTAATCCGTACGAAAAAACAGATGCTGAGGTGAATCCGGTTTCCGATATTATTGTACTCCACACTCCTTATGTTCCTGTTCATGATTATTATACCTTGAAAATTAATCCCAATAGAAAACTGACGAAAGAAGAACAAGGCAAAGTCGTGATGGTGCTTGATTACGGAAGTGATAAAGATGTGGTAAAAGCAAAATGGAATGGCGATCAGGCAGAAGGGCAGTTCAACAGATTGGGAATGGTCAAGCTGATAGTGGATGATAGCCTGCCTTCCGTTTATACGGACTGGAAGGACGGAGCAATGGTAAACAGCAGTATTCTGCGCCTTAAAGGGAAAACAAAAGTTGGCGATATTGTTTCATTCAGAGCTGAACTGGATGGGCGATGGCTGCGTTTTGCCCGGTCAAAAGATGATTTCATTTATACTTTTGATGAAAAATGCCCGAAAAGTTCAGGAGCACATACGTTAAAGGTGACAACGGTGAATACCGCAGGGAATATCAATATCCAGACTTTTACTTTTCAGAGATAAATCAAAAGAACAAGCTAATCTTTTAGCCTTTTCATGTTGCAGTCTTTTAATTTTAAATACATTTGTCTTTTAAAAATTAAAATCATTGGAATTCTATCCATCCATCGAAAGATCAGATATTCGGGAAATCAAAAAGTTTCAGGAGGAAAAGCTTCGTGAGCTATTGATTTATCTTGAAGGCAATTCACCATTTTATCAGAAGCTATTCAGTGAAAATAATATAAAGGCAGAGGATATCCGGACCTTAGAAGATCTGCAGAAAATTCCCACTACCACAAAAAATGATTTGCAGCAGCATAATCATGATTTTTTCTGTATTCCACCGGATAAGATTGTAGATTACAGTACTACCTCAGGAACATTGGGCGATCCTGTTACCTTTGGTTTGTCAGACAATGACCTCGAAAGACTGGCTTATAATGAGGCGATCTCTTTTGCCTGTGCCGGAATTCAAAAGGGAGATGTGGTACAGATGATTACTACAATTGATAAACGATTTATGGCCGGACTTGCTTATTTTTTAGGATTGAGAAAAATGGGTGCAAGTGTGGTGAGAATGGGGCCGGGAATCCCCGAACTTCAGTGGGATTCTATTTTCCGATATAAGCCTAAATATCTAATTACTGTTCCTTCTTTTTTGCTGAAAATGATTGATTATGCCGAAAAACATGGATTAGACTATAAAAATTCAGGTGTTTACGGAGCCGTTTGTATTGGAGAAAGCATCAAAAACCAGGATTTTACAGACAATATTCTTTCACAAAAAATTAAGGAAAAATGGAATATTAAGCTTTTTTCCACTTATGCTTCTACTGAAATGAGCACTGCTTTTACAGAATGTGAGTTCCAGACAGGAGGACATCATCACCCTGAACTGATCATTACGGAAATCCTTGATGATGAAGAGAATCCTGTCAAAGATGATGAGAGTGGCGAACTGACGATTACTACTCTGGGAGTAGAGGCGATTCCGCTGTTAAGATTTAAAACAGGAGATATTGTAAAAGCTCATTATGAGCCTTGTCAGTGCGGAAGAAACACGATGAGGCTGGGTCCCGTAGTGGGACGGAAACAGCAGATGATCAAATATAAAGGGACGACGTTGTATCCGCCTGCCATGAACGATATTCTGAATGATTTTAATACTATTCTATGCTATCAGATCGTTATTCAGGCTAATGAGATCGGTCTGGACGAAATTATCATCAGATTGAGTACAGACGAAGAAAATGAAAATTTTGTCAATGAAGTGAGAGACCATTTTCGGGCAAAACTTAGGGTAAGTCCTAAAATTGAAATCATTGAATTTGATATTTTATCTAAAACCGTGTTTAATCCAAACAGCAGAAAACCTATTACGTTTGTAGATTTAAGATAAAAAAACTAAGAATAACCATGAAAAAAACATTATTTCTATTTATGATCGCTGTTTCCATCTGTGTAACAGCACAAAGAGTCAGGCTGGCTTCCGGTGATTATCATTTTTTAAAAGACCAAAAATTCATTAAAGTAGTGTTCCGGTTTGAAGGAGTAACTTTTAACAGGAAAAAAATAACGGAAGAGCAGTATATTGCTGAAAGAATGGATGAGATTGAGAAAAGAAGCGGAAAAGAGGAAGCCCAAAAATGGAAAAACGACTGGGAATATTCAAAAGCCAAAACTTTTCAGGATAAATTTCTGGCCTCCTGGAATAAAAATACAGACATCAGAGCAGCGACTAAGTTCGAAAAAACCAGGTATACATTGATTGTAGAACCTACCTGGATTTCTCAGGGTATCTTTGCCGGAGTGGGCAGTATTCCAGCTGAAATGAATTCTAAAATGACCTTTGTGGAAACAGAAAATCCCGATCATGTTCTCATGGTTGTTGAAGGATTGAAAGCTACAGGAGATAATGTTATCGGAATTCCTAACCACAATGACCGTATTGCCGAATGCTTTGCAAAGACCTCAAAAATGCTGGCCCTTAAAGTTGATCATTACGCTAATAAATAAAATACGCTACGCTTTAAAATTCTAAACTAAATATGAAAAAATTATTATTACTGCTGTTCATAGCGGTTGTCACTTCTGTTTCTGCACAAAGTAAATTTAATTATGAATATGGAAATTTTGATTTCCTTAAAGATCAGAAGGAAGTAAATGTTCAGTATGTATTTGAAAATGTTTTGTTTCAGGTAGATCATTATACCGAAGAACAATATCTTGAAAGAAGAAAGACTGAAACACTGGCTAAGAAGGGTGAAGATGCGTGGAAGAGCTGGATCGAAGAATGGAAAGAGCATACAGAATCTGTGTTTATGAATAAGTTTATTGAGGGATTGAATGCTAAATCAAAGAAAATCAGATTTGGAAAGGATATAAAAACAAAATATACGCTGATTGTAGAAACAAAATGGATTTATCCGGGATGGAGTGGCGGAATGATCATGCAGCCTGCTAAATTATCTACTGTGATAACGTTTGTGGAAACAGATAATTCCGGGAAAGGGTTAACAAAAATCCAAACGGATAAAATTGAAGGAGTAGGAAGCAAAGTAGATTACGGAATGGAGTATGGAAGAATATCCGCAGCTTACGAAAAAACAGGAAAAGAGCTGGCTAAAGAGATCAATAAAAATATCAAATAAAACAAAAAACGGTCTGAATTTCAGACCGTTTTTTTTATTGTTGTTCCTGCTTTTCCATTTTAATCAGATTGGCAAGGTTTTTAATAACCGTATCGTGTTTTTTTACAAAAGGATTGTCTTTATTCCATACATATCCTGCTAATACTGCGCAGATCTTTTTCTTTACATCCGGATTTTCGGGCTGGTGGAAAAACAGCTCCTGAAGATTTCCGGTGTACCATTCTTTAACATAGGTTGTGAATACATCTACACCATAAAGAATGTAATCCGTATACTCTGTCTGCCAGTTGATTTTTTCTCCGTTGAGCTGTCTTAAAGCCAGTTTTGCAGCCAGCATTCCGGACTCTGTGGCAAAAGCCATTCCTGATGAGAAAACCGGATCAAGGAATTCAGAAGCGTTACCCGTTAAAGCAAATCCGTCCCCGAATAAACTTTTTACAGAGCATGAATAATCTTTCAGATGTTTGGGCTCAAAAAGGAAATCTACCCCACCAAAACGTTTTATGTAATAATCCGAAAGAGAAATCGCTTTTCTTAAAGCTTCTGCCGTATCTCCGTTTTCAGCCAGTTTTTCAATATATTCTGTAGGCCCTACAATGCCTAAACTTGTGTTCCCATTAGAAAAAGGAATTACCCAAAGCCATACTTCAGTTTCAATAATATCAAAAGAGATCAGTGTTCCTTCTTCTCCGGATTCCCTGTTAATGTCTTTCACATGTGAAAAAATTGCAGAATGCGGAGACAATTTCGAAGGCTTTTCCAAATCCAGTAAGCGGGGTAAAACTCTTCCGTACCCACTGGAATCAATCACAAACTTTGCGTGGATTTCTTTAGTCTCACCGTCTTTACCTCTGACGGTGGTAATTGAATCGGTACCCTGAAATTTGATATCAATAACTTCTGTCTCAAATTCAAGATCAATACCTTTATTAATCACCTCCTGAGCAAGAGTGTTGTCAAAATCAGCTCTCGGAACCTGCCATGTCCAGTCCCAGCCTTCTCCGAATTTATTACTGAAGTCAAAAATGCATACTTCGTCACCGCGAAGAAAGCGGGCCCCCAGTTTTTTTTCGAAGCCCATTTTATCCAGAGCAGGAAAAAGGCCGGCTTCATCAAAGTGGTCCATTACCCTTGGAATTAAGCTTTCTCCGACTACCAGTCTTGGAAATTTTGTCTTTTCGACCACTTTTACGTTGACGTTATTCTTCTTTAGGTATGAAGAAGATACGCATCCGGAAGGTCCAGCCCCGATTACAAGAACGTCAACAAATTCTTTGCTCATCTTTGATTTTTTATTTTAATAATAACTTCTATCTTTGCCGCAAAATTAGTGACAATTAATTAATATTTTACAAAATTATCAACTATTACTTTTGATTAATGAAAATAAACCACTTTTTAGAGCTGAAAGACTTTCAAAAAATTATCATTGAGAATGAAAAAATCGAACTGGATGAATCACTTTTATCAAGAGTGAACGCAAGCTTCCAGTTTTTGAAAGAGTTTTCAAAAAATAAAGTAATATATGGTGTAAATACCGGTTTTGGGCCAATGGCTCAATTCAAAATCAGTGATGAAGATACTCATCAGCTTCAGTACAATCTGATAAGAAGCCATTCTTCTGGAATCGGAAATCCTTTGCCTGCAAAGGAAGTAAAGGCTTGTATGCTGGCCAGAATGAATACTTTATCATTAGGAAATTCCGGAGTACACCAGTCTGTTATCTACCTGCTTCAGGAATTAATCAACAGAGATATTATTCCGTTGATTTTTGAACATGGAGGAGTAGGAGCAAGTGGTGATCTGGTTCAGCTGGCTCACCTCGCTTTGGTACTGATAGGTGAAGGAGAAGTATTTTATAAAGGAGAAAGAAAATCTACTAGAGAAGTTTTTGAAACGGAAGGACTGGAGCCTATAAAAGTGGAAATCCGTGAAGGTCTTGCTTTGATGAACGGAACCTCGGTAATGTCCGGTATCGGTATTGTGAATGCCTATAAAGCGGAGCAGCTGACTGAAATTTCCATTAAACTTTCCTGTGCAATCAATGAAATTGTTCAGGCCTATGATGATCATTTGTCTGAAGCACTGAATGGTACAAAAAGACATTATGGCCAACAGAAAGTAGCAGAAAGAATGCGTGCTCATCTTGCAGACAGTAAACTGATCAGAAAAAGAGCAGACCATCTGTATACCCATTTTGAAGAACAGGAAAAAGTATTTAAAGAAAAAGTACAGGAATATTATTCGTTACGATGTGTACCGCAGATTTTAGGACCCGTACTGGATACATTGGAATACACGGAAAAGGTTCTTGAAAATGAAATCAATTCTGCCAACGATAACCCGATTATCAATGTGGAAGACCAACATGTCTATCACGGCGGAAACTTCCATGGAGATTATATTTCTCTGGAAATGGACAAGCTTAAAATTGTGGTGACGAAGTTGACAATGCTTGCAGAAAGACAGCTGAATTATCTTCTGAACGCTAAAATCAATGAAATTTTGCCTCCTTTTGTAAATTTAGGTAAATTAGGTTTTAATTTCGGGATGCAGGGAGTACAGTTTACGGCAACTTCCACTACAGCAGAAAGCCAGATGTTGTCTAACTCTATGTATGTTCACAGTATTCCTAATAATAATGATAATCAGGATATCGTTAGTATGGGAACCAATGCTGCCGTAATCTGCAGAAAAGTGATTGAAAATGCCTTTGAAGTACTGGCTATTGAAGCAATTACTATTGTTCAGGCTATTGAATACCTGGGTTTTCAAAATGAAGTTTCCTCTTCTACGAAAGAACTTTATAACGAAATCAGAAAAATTATTCCTGCATTTTCAGATGATATGATCATGTATCCTTATCTGGAGGAGGTGAAAAAATATTTAAAAGCAATGTAATTAACAATTAACATTAATTGTCATTATATTATAGCGAACTAAAAAAACTAAAAACGAAATAAACACTAACGCATGAAATGTGCAATTGTAACAGGAGGCTCCAGAGGAATCGGGAGAGCTATCTGTATAAAACTGGCCGAAGAAAAGAACTATCATATTCTGATCAATTATACTTCCAATGAAGCTGCCGCCAAAGAAACGCTGGCTAAAGTGGAAGAATTGGGTGCTACAGGAGAAATTCTTAAGTTTGATGTAGGAAATACAGAAGAAACCCAACAAGTTCTTACCGCGTGGCAGGAGAAAAATTCCGGTGCTGTGGTAGAAGTGATTGTGAATAATGCAGGAATCACAAAAGACGGCCTTTTTATGTGGATGCCGAAAGAAGACTGGAACAGTGTAATCAATACCAGTCTGAATGGTTTTTTTAATGTAACGAACTTTTTTATTCAGAAATTACTACGTAATAAATACGGGAGAATCATTAATATGGTCTCTGTTTCCGGGGTAAAGGGAACTGCCGGTCAAACGAACTATTCAGCAGCAAAAGGAGCTTTAGTAGGTGCTACGAAAGCGCTTGCTCAGGAAGTGGCTAAAAGAAATATTACTGTAAATGCAGTAGCTCCGGGCTTTATTAAAACGGATATGACCCAGGAATTCAATGAAGATGATCTTAAAGCAATGATTCCGGCCAACAGATTTGGCGAAGCGGAAGAAGTGGCAGATCTGGTTGCCTTTTTAGCCTCTAAAAAAGCGTCCTATATTACCGGAGAAGTTATTAATATCAACGGCGGAATTTACTCATAAACAATCTAACAGTATAGCAATTTACCAGTGTAGCAGTTTCTATTTGAACGGAATAAAATGATTGTTACCATTATACTGATACATTGTTACATTTAAATATAAAAGCATGGAAAATAGGGTTGTGATTACCGGAATGGGGATTTATTCCTGCATCGGGACTTCTTTAGAAGAGGTCAGGGAATCCCTATATCAAGGAAAATCAGGTATCATTTTAGACCAGGATAGAAAGGAATTTGGTTTCAGATCAGGGCTTACAGGTGTTGTACCAAAACCGGATCTGAAAAACCTCCTGAACAGGCGGCAGCGTGTAAGCATGGGAGAAGAAAGTGAATATGCTTATCTTGCTACCGTTAATGCATTGAAACAGGCTCATCTTGATGAAACTTTTTTAGACGCCCACGAAGTTGGGATTTTATATGGAAACGACAGTGTTTCCCAGGCAGTGGTAGAATCTATTGATATTGCAAGGGAAAAGAAAGATACTACATTGATGGGATCGGGAGCGATCTTTAAATCAATGAACTCAACGGTAACGATGAACCTTTCTACGATTTTTAAACTGAAAGGAATTAATCTTACCATCAGTGCTGCATGTGCAAGTGGTTCGCATTCTTTAGGACTTGCCTATATGATGATCAAGAACGGGTTTCAGGATATGATTATATGCGGCGGCGCTCAGGAAACCAACAAATATTCCATGGCAAGTTTTGATGGATTAGGAGTTTTCTCAGCCAGAGAAGAGGAGCCTGCGAAAGCATCAAGACCTTTTGATGCAGACAGAGACGGTCTTATTCCCAGCGGAGGAGCAGCAACTTTGATTGTCGAAAGCCTTGAATCCGCCCAAAGAAGAGGGGTTCCGATTCTGGCTGAAATTATTGGCTATGGATTCTCTTCCAATGGCGGGCATATTTCAACCCCTAATGTTGACGGACCCGCTTTGGCCATGGAGAGAGCTTTAAAACAATCGGGATTAAAGGCTTCAGATATTGATTATATTAATGCTCACGCAACATCTACTCCTATCGGAGATGCCAATGAAGCAAAAGCTATTTATGAAATTTTCGGAAGTGAGGTTCCGGTAAGTTCCACCAAATCCATGACAGGGCATGAATGCTGGATGGCTGGTGCAAGTGAAGTTATTTACTCAATTCTGATGATGCAACATGATTTTGTTGCTCCGAATATTAACCTGGAAAACCCTGATAATGAGGCTCAACGTATAAATTTGATCTCGAAAACAAAAAATCAAAAAATTGATGTATTTTTGTCGAATTCTTTTGGTTTTGGGGGAACCAATTCTGCATTAATAGTTAAAAAATTTGATTAAAAACATGGAAAGGGAAAAAATAGTGGCCATTGTTAATGATTTTCTTGTCAATGAATTTGAAGTAGACGGAGATGAAATCAGCAATGAGGCTAACCTTAAAAATACATTAGGCTTAGACAGTTTAGATTATATTGATATGGTCGTTGTGATCGAATCTAATTTCGGAGTGAAATTAGGAGAGACAGATTTCAAAAAAATGGTAACATTTGATGATTTCTATACAACTATTGAGAATAAGATTGCTGAGAAAAACGCTTAATATCGAGTAGATCTCTATTCTTAAAAAGTACCAATGTAATACATAATGCAGCAGCATAACCGTGCTGTGCATATTTCATACAACGATTGTTACATTGGTATATCGTTATACTGACAAATTTTACATATGAATAAGTGGAAAGGTAAATCTAAAGGAACGGTTCTGGGCTACAGAATATTCGTTTGGTGTATTAGAAATATCGGGATCAGAAATTCATATGTTGTCCTTTATTTTGTTGCGACTTATTACGTTCTGTTCCAGAAAAAGAGTAACCGGTATATCCTTTATTATTTTCAGAAAAGACTTACGTATGACTATTGGAAAGCCAGGCGTTCCATCTTCAGCAGCTATTTTACTTTTGGAAAAGTTCTTATTGACAAAACGGCTATTTCTGCCGGGCTGAGAGAGAAATATACCTATGAGTTCGATGGTATTGAAAATCTCAGAAACCTTTTGGCTGCAAAGAAAGGCGGGGTTCTGATCAGTGCTCATATTGGTAATTTTGAAATTGCCGAGCATTTTTTTGCCGATATTGATTTTGACTGCCAGATCAATCTGGTGACTACTGATCAGGAAGTTACGGTGATCAAAGAATATCTCGAAAGTGTTGCCGTAAAAGAAAGTAATATCAAATTCATTTATGTCAAAGAAGATATGTCTCATATCTTTGAGATCAATCAGGCATTGGCTAATAACGAGCTGATCTGTTTTACCGGTGACCGTTATTTTGAAGGATCAAAATACCTTGAAGCTGAGCTGTTGGGGAAAACAGCAAAATTTCCGGCCGGTCCTTTTCTTATTGCATCCAGATTAGGAGTACCTGTAGTATATGTGTATGTAATGAAAGAAAATAACCTTCATTATCATTTGTATGCCAGAATTGCTCAAAATATCAAAAATCGTGATTCACAGGGATTATTACATTCTTATGTTCAAAATCTTGAGACTATGGTAAAAAAATACCCGTTTCAATGGTTTAATTATTTTGATTTTTGGGATGATATTGATTAATTTTTCTATTTTTACCCTCGAAAACTAACAAAAAAACTAAAAACCTTTAAGATTTTGAGAATGTAAGAACGCCGGATCGTATTGTGGGACGATCATCTCATTCCGGCTCCTTTAGTTTCAACATTTCTTAATTTTAAAAACACAGGCTCTTTTGAAAAAAGAATATGACATACTTGTAATCGGCAGTGGATTGGGAGGTCTTGTTTCAGCTCTTATTTTAGCGAAAGAAGGTCTGAAAGTCTGTGTACTGGAAAAGAATAATCAGTATGGAGGAAATTTACAGACTTTTTCGAGAGACAAGCTTATTTTCGATACAGGGGTACATTATCTGGGCGGCCTTTCTAAAGGTCAGAATCTGAACCGTTTCTTTTCTTATCTCGAAATTATGGATGAGCTTGAGCTTCAGCAAATGGATGAGGACGGCTATGACAGAATTTCCTTTGGTGAAGATCATGTAGAATATCCCCATGCTCAGGGATATCAGAATTTTGTGGAACAACTTTCTGCCTATTTTCCGGAGGAAAGAGAAAATCTGGAGAATTACTGTGAAGAAATTCAGTATGTATGCAGTCATTTTCCGAGATATAATGTCGTGGGAAAAGAGGAATATAATGAAGAAATTCTACATTTAAATACCCGCCGATTTATAGAATCGGTGACTCCGAATAAAAAACTTCAGTCTATTTTATTAGGCTCTAATTTTCTGTATGCAGGAGATTCTGAAAATATTCCTTTTTATGTTCATGCCTTAACGGTTAACTCTTATATTCAAAGTGCCTATAAGTGTGTAAAAGGAGGAAGCCAGATTTCTAAGCTGCTGATCAGGAAACTCCGCCGGTACGGAGCTGAAGTTCATAAACATTCGGAAGTTTCGGAATTTATTTTTAATGAAAATAATATTCTGTCTTCAGTAAAAACGGTTTCTGGAAAGGAATATGCCGCAAAACAGTTTATCTCGAATATTGAAATTCGCTCTATAATCAGGCTGATTGGAGAAGAAAGGCTTAAAAAATCATTTCTTAACAGGGTATTAAGCTGGAAGCCTGTCTCATCATGTTTCAGTATTTATGTGGTTTTAAAACCTCAGAGTCTTCCTAATTTTAATTATAATATATACCATTATTCATCAGAAGAGCTGGTCTGGAATGCCTTTCGCTACAGGAAAGAAGCATGGCCGGAAACCTATATGCTGTCCTCTTCCCCGTCAAAGCATCATCCTGAGTTTGCGGAAAGCTTAACAGCGATTTCTTATATGGATTTTGATGAGGTCAGAGAATGGGAGGCTACTTTTAATACGATAGCAGACGAGCATGAAAGAGGTTTGCAGTATGAAAGCTTCAAGCTGGAAAAAACTGAAAAAATGTTGACTGCGCTGGAAAAGAAGATTCCCAATCTCAGACATGCGGTAAAGAAAATATATGCATCCTCACCCTTATCTTATCGGGATTATATTGGGAGTATTGACGGAAATATGTACGGTTATATGAAAAGTTCAGAGAACCCCCTTAAAACAATGGTTTCTCCGCGGACTAAGATTGAGAACTTGTTTCTGACAGGGCAGTCAGTCAATATGCATGGAATACTCGGAGTAACGATCGGTGCATTTAATACCTGTGCTGAAATTTTAGGAAAAGAGATTATTGATCTTCGTCTTCGGCAAATGACCTAATAAACCTACCGTGAAAAAAACTAAAACCTACCCTTTATTTATAAAGCTCCTTTTTTACTCACTACCTGCATTGATGCCTATTTCATGCGGAATTTCAAAGTCTGTTCATCATATCCCTGAAGTCAGCCAATATCCCCTGCAAGTTCCACAGGTGAAAAAAATTAATGATACTACGTTCAGCTATCAGCAAAATTATTTAACCAAAAATAAGCAACAGCTTTGGGAACTCTACATTAAAGGAAATCCCCTGCAGTTAGGCTATAATAATGGAGCTTTAACTCAAGATCTGATGCAGAAACAGGAAGCGATATTCTTTTCAAAAGTGGAAAGTTTTGTTCCTTCAAAATTCAGACAAAGACTGTTGAGAGGCTTTTTAAAATGGTACAACAGAAAAATGTATCTTAATATACGTGAGGATTATCAGGCAGAATTATATGGGTTGTCACAGTATTCTTCAGACCAGTATGATTTTATTGCACCTAAATATTTAAGAAACCTCTATCTCCATGGGGCTCATGATATAGGACATGCCTTGCAGGACCTTGCCATAGTAGGATGTTCTTCACTGGCTGTCTGGAATGAAAATACAGAAGACGGGGATCTTCTGATCGGAAGAAACTTCGATTTTTATGTGGGAGATGACTTTGCTAAAAATAAACTGGTGGAATTTGTAGTGCCTGAAGATGGTATCCCTTATATGTCAGTAAGCTGGCCTGGAATGATCGGGGTAGTTTCGGGGATGAATAAAGAAGGAGTCACCGTGACAATCAATGCAGGAAAGTCAAAGATTCCTTTAACGGCAAAAACTCCTATTTCTCTGGTTACAAGAGAAATTCTTCAATATGCTAAAAATATTGAAGAAGCGATTACAATAGCCCGGAAAAGGAAAGTTTTTGTTTCCGAATCTATATTGGTGGGGAGTGCCCATGATAAAAGTGCAGTGCTCATTGAAGTGTCTCCTAAGAATTTCGGAGTCTATCGTGTACAGAATACGGCGCAGGTAGTTTGTACCAATCACTTCCAGTCTGAGCCTTATAAAGAGGATAAAAGAAATCAGAGGCATATTGAGGAAAGCCACTCGGAATACCGCTACGAAAAGTTACAGGAACTTTTACAGGAAAACCCGAAGCTGACTCCTGAAAAGATGGCTTCCATTTTAAGAAACCGCTCAGGATTAAAAGATAAAGAAATAGGGTACGGAAATGAAAAAGCACTGAATCAGCTACTGGCACACCATGCCGTTATATTTTCACCACAGAAAAAACTGGTCTGGGTTTCCTCCAATCCTTATCAGCTGGGCGAATTTGTATGCTATGATCTGAATACAATCTTTTCAGATGGAATTTTGTCACATGATTTTTCGAAACCTGAACTCAATATTGCCAGAGATCCTTTTGTAGATACCCGGGAATTTAAAGACTATGAAGAATACAGAATTCTGCAATCAAAAGTAAATCATGCTATTGACAGTAAGAATGTACTCACGGATGAATTTCTTGCCCGTTATGTATCTTTAAATCCTTATTTTTGGAAAGGATATTATCTGGTTGGGAAATATTATTTTTCCAGAAAAGAATACTCAAAGGCAAAAACTGAATTTGAGGTGGCCTTATCCAAAGAAATTACAACAATTCCGGATCAAAAGAATGTTGAAAAATATCTGAAGAAAACTTTGAAGAAACTGAAATGATTCCTAAACATATTAAATTCCTGTTCTGTATTCCTGTCTTAATCATTATCGGCTATTTTATTTATCTATGTGTGGTATACGGATCAATACCTGAAACAATACCTATTCACAGTTACGGAAATAATCCCGATCTCTATGGGAGTAAAGTATTCCTGTTTCTGCCTGTATTGCTGAATATAGCCATCCTTATTTTTACATGGCGGATTATCAAAAGACCGGATAAAATTGCATTTACTTTTGAAATAAAGGAAGATGAAAAGGAAAAAATATACCATACCACACAGCTGGCTTTGGTCATCCTTGCTGTATTTGTGACCATTATGATGAGCCCCTTATCGTTTTCCGATGTTGTGTATAAGTAGAATGCTGAGAACAGGTGCTAGATTTAATTGTTCTCCGGATTTAGTCTGTTTAAGAAAAGAAATGTTGCAACCCCGGAAATTGCGGATAAAGTGGTACTTAAAATAAAACTGCCGATGATATACTGAAGCAGATTGTTTTTAATCAGTTCAAAATTCAAATCCTGGCCAAGAATATTGCTGTCTCCATGAACAAACGGAGCTCCCAGAAATAAAGAAGCTGCAATGATGAAAGGAATGAACGGAGGTAAACTTACATTGGATGCTACAAATGCAAGCACTTTATTCAATTTGAAAAGTACAGATAGACTGATGACAAGAAGGGTCTGAAATCCCCAAAAAGGAGAGAGACCGATGAATACCCCCAATGCAATGGAAAAAGCCTTGGTACGGTTGCTGCCGTCACTTTCTAAGACATCTTCCTGAATGAATTGTTTAAAGCTTTTTTTTTTGAAATTATTCACGAAGTTTCTCGGAATAATATAAAACAGGGTAATGGTTACCAGAACGGTATTCAGAATACTGATCCTCGTAAAATCCCTGAACGGTCTGAAATGAGAAACTCTTTCTGCCGGATCATACAATACCTTGACAGGTACATTTTTTACCGGAACATGCCTCCATGCAGTTCTGACAATAATCTCAATTTCAAATTCAAATTTCGGGGTGAAATATTTCTTCGGAATTTTATGAAGAGGGTACATTCTGTAGCCTGATTGCGTATCTTCCAGCTTAATTCCGGTTTCAAACCAAAACCAGAAATTAGAAAAACGGTTTCCAAAGCTGCTTTTCTTTGGAATACCATTCTGAGACATATTCCGGTTTCCGATGAGAAGAACATCTTCCTTTTCCTCAATGAGTGCATTTACGAATACAGGGATGTCATCAGGATAATGCTGTCCGTCAGAATCAATAGTGATTGCATAAGCATAGCCCTGTTCTTTTGCTTTTCTGAAGCCTGTTTTTAACCCGTTTCCTTTTCCCTTATTTTCAGGGAGTGTAATCACCGTAATCTGAGGATACTGTAAAAGAATATCCGGGGTAGAATCAGTAGACCCGTCATTGACCACAATAATACTTTCGGTATAGTATAAAACACCGTCAATTACTCTTTTCAGAGTTTTCTCATTGTTGTATGTGGGTATTAAAACACAAATTTTCTTCTCAGAAATTGCATTTTGTACTTCAGCAAAAGGCATTGGTTTATTTTAAAGTGGCTCTTTCAGCCTCGGTGATGGTTTTAGACTGCATGGCAAATCTCTTGATATAGTTTTTCAAGGCAGCATTCTGTTTGCTGTAATGCGTAAGAAGAAATTCCTTGTCATCCTTCAGACTTCCTCTGTATCCTACAATTTTAGGAATGTTTTCCTGAACACTTAATCTGATCAGACGGAGCTCAGCATTGTTCGGATTGCTTTTGATGACGCTTTCAAGACTGGTGGCTCCTGTTTTTACCAATGCTTTTCTGTTTCCTTTCGAAACTTTCGCTTCCATAATTTTAGCGGCAGCTTTATACCCAACCGTTACGGCATCGGATCCGGGCTGCTTTTCGGCAATATCTATAAATGTCTGCGTATTGGTATTAGATTCATTCGCTTTTGCATAACTGTTTCGTACAGATTCCAGATCAGACTGAAAGAAAAAGACAAATGCGGCTAAGAATGATAAAATAAGTTTCATGATGGTAATTTTTTATAGCTTACAGACATTTTTAATGCAATAGTCTCGCCAAAAGAAGTGGTATTTTTGACTTTAACATCTTCCCCGTCTCCATTAATATCCAGCTGAAGTTTTAAATCCGGCGTTTCAAAAGGATTGATAATCGCCATAAATTTTACATTGGAAGCTGTTTTTAAAAATAATTTTGATCCGGTGAATTCTTCAGTCAGTTCTTTTACGATTTGCATCATACAAACTCCCGGAGTTACCGGATTTCCCGGAAAATGGCCCTTGAAAATATCATGGTCCTTATTTAAACGGATAAAGGCTGTAAAACTTCCATTTTCTGCTTTTTCGTAAGATTCTAAGGTATAAAAGTTTGTAAGAATAGTTTGCATGATCTTATTTTTTAAGAGTAAAGGTGTAATACACTCCCGCCTGGAATGTCACATTGGTATGATCGTTATAAGCGTGTACAAATCCTTTTTTGATTCGGGCTTCCAGTCCGATATTCTTGGTAATATCATATCCGGCGCCCAATAAAATGCCCATATCCACAGCGGTAGGGGAAGGAATATTGTCACTGTCTGTTAAAAATTCTAGTGTGGGACCAAAATGAATATTAAACCGGTCAAAGTAAAATTTATTCACAACGGCTGCCCCTACATAAGAAAGGTTTACTGTTTTAGACTCTACAGCCGGATTCTGGCTTTCAAACTTAGCTCCCTGACGGCTGTAGTATAATTCAGGCTGCAATGCATAGAATCTGGCAAAACGGATATTGGCCTGAAAACCAATATAAAAATCGACTTTTGATTTGATGTCAAATTTATTCGTTCCGTATTGATAATAACCATTGCTGTCGCTATAAGACCAATAATCTGTGGTAGGACCGTTGGAAAGATGCGAAATATTGGCGCCAAGTCTTATTCCCGGATTAAAGGTTACCTGTGCAGATGATAAGGCTGCCCAAAAAATCAAGGCTAAGAAATAGAGTTTTTTCATGTTTAATTTGAATCGGTTTCCGTTTCGGTTATTTGAAATAATTTGATAGTGATCTTAAAGTCTTTGTGTATAAGATGTAAGCTGTCCGCGAAGATATGCTTTTTTGCTTCAAAAGTAAAATCGATTTTTTCCCTGTTGTTTTTCGTGTAAATAATCTGTTTCAGGAGATTATTTTCTTTGTTGAAAAATAAATAATAGCTTTTATGATCTTCTTTTGAAAGGTATATCCTTGCATTTTCATTCTCAAAACTTTCACTTACGGGATATTGTTTTTTTAAAAGTTGTTGAAAATCATTTTTTAAAAAATTAATAACAATCTTTTTATCGAGATCCGGAAGAACGTAGTTGAGCTTAAAATCATGATCTGAAATTTCAAAATCAATCAGTTTGTTTCCAAAATCTGATGTTAATACGACACGGTGCGTCGTATCATTTATTTTTTTGATGATCAGAATTCCGCTGACATGATTTTTATAAATGTCCATCTGACATTTGTATACATAATCTTCAGAAGATGAAAAATATAGATTTTCCACCATTTTTTTTGAATCGGAAACCGGTTTTACCCCTGTGAGCTGATACGATTTGCAGGAAGCAAACAGGATGATTATCAGACTACAAACTAAACTCAGACGCAGGTATCGAAGCATTGATCTTTGTATTTTTAAAAATAATATTGGTAGTATCTCCGGATGCTTCTGTCATGTTAACCTGAGAAACCGTGGATTGGTTCTTAGGGAAATACAGTTCAATCTGTTTGATATATTTCAGCAGCTGTGCCGTCTTAGGAACAAACTTAGCCATATTGTAGTTTCCGTTTTTGAAATAAGTGACCGTAAATTCAGGATCATTGAACATCGTGCCGTTTGAGCTTCCGACAATCAGTTTATTGATTTTTTCAAAAGTTTTACTCTTGGCATCCACAGACGATTTCTTGCCCTGATCGTTAATGTAGATTTTATTGCTTTTAAAAACAATGCTGTATTGGTAAGGCTTGGTATATTTCCAGCTCAGCATATTGGGTGTCTGTAATGACATTTTTCCGTAAGTCACAATGCTTTTGTCCAAAAAATCCATTTTTTTGGTTTGGGTAAAGTCGCTTTGTAAAGTTTTGATCTCCTTGGTTTCTGAGGAAACTTTGGAGACAAATGCTTTTGCTTCAGCTCCTGACATTGCCGTATTCTGAGCAAAAAAAAGACTGGATGCTAATAAAAATGCTCCAAAAGCAATATTTTTAATCATTTTTCTTTGAATTTATAATTGAATCAATGGTAAAAGTTGAGTACTTTTTATCTTTCAAAAATACTAATAAATCTATCAGAACACGATACGTTTTTTCTGAGGTATCATGGAGAAGGATGATGCTGCCTTTTTTAAGGTTCCTTGTAATTCTTCCGTAAATTTTCTTTTCGTTATCAATAATGGTATCTAAAGAACGGACATTCCATCCGATACTTATCTTTTGAGTTTTCCGGATGGCTTTGGCAATGTTGGGATTGGTAACCCCGAAAGGAGGTCTGTAGAGTTTCGTTTGTGTATTTCCGGTATTGTATATGATATCATCACATTTTTCAATTTCCTGAACCATTTTGGAAACAGATAAAAAACCGGTTGAATTGGAGTGAGATAGTGTGTGATTTCCAATGCAATGACCTTCAGCAATAATCCGCTGAAAGGTTTCCGGATATTTTTCAATCTGTTTTCCGATACAAAAGAACGTCGCTTTTACCTGATGTTCTTTTAACAGATCCAGAAATTTAGGGGTAAATTCAGTAGGGCCGTCATCAAAAGTGAGGGCAATTTCCTTAATCCGGGTACGTTTATGAATAATACTGTTAACAAAGTAGCCCAGTTCGATATGAAAAGAGCCCCAGACTACTACAGCAGAAAAAGCCAGAAAACAAAAAATATATACCCAGAAGCTCCCTTGAAACGCATAAATAAAAACGTTACAGAAAAGATAAAATAGGATGAATGAATAATGTCTCATCGTTCGCTGTTTTAAGTCTGTTTTTAGAAATCGGCCGCTTTTCCTTTATTCGGTTATACCTTTTCCAATAATATCAGGCTGTGATCATGACCGGCCAGATGATTGTAAAGGAGAATATTCTTCACTTCATTTTTATTCACCTGATTAATCATCATTATTTCCGGAATCTGTTGTTCCTTAAGAATATGACAGGCCGTAAACATTGAAAATCCGCTGGCTGTATTGAATTCGCCACTCAGATGTTTGTAATATAATATTGCTGAATCCGGGAATAGATCCATTGCTTCGGCGTAATAGATATCTGAAGTTGCATCACCACTAAAGCCTAGTATAACAACATCGATATCATTACCGGAGAGCTGATTTCGGGTTAAAAAATCAATAATACAATTCTGAATATGGTCTGGTTCCAATGTATTAATAATCCGGATGTCTTTTAAACCAGCATAAGACTGCTCAGTTTTGTTTTTACCAACCACGAAAAAACTAGCCCCTTCACCCCAGATCACTCCGTTTGTAGTAGAGGATAAATAATCGGCAGGAAGGTCTGCTTCTTTTTTAATGGTATTGTTAAGACGGTAAAGTTCCATTGTTCTGTCGGTTTGTTCATCGGTGGAACCTACCAGAACATTTTCCGCTTCATCATCATTGATCTGAAGCTGTGCATCCAGTAATGAAAACTCAAGTGATGAAGAAGTATTTACATAGGTAAAGTTGTAGGAATGGCATTGTAATCCAAGTGCAATCTGCCCTGCAACTGTATTATGGGTAGATTGTATAAAAAAGGTAGGTGTTAAAAACTCCTCATTATTATCAATCACATTTTTCAGAAACTTTTCAGAATCCTGGGAGCAGCCCATTCCGGTACCTACAATGATAGCATCCGGTTTTTCAATGCCTGCTTCCTGTAAAGCATAATGGGAGGCTACGGAACTCATTTTTACTGTTTTAGACATTCTCCTGATCATTGCAGGAGGAATAAATTCCTTATAATTCGGTTCTATGGCTTTTAGAATCTGTACTGAATTTTCGGGAGTAAGATTCTGAAGAATATTTTTATTTAAAGTGTCCTGAACAGAGATGCAGGATGCACTGTTGATGTAGACCGGATTCATGATTTCGAAAATATTAAAGTTGAACAATTGCCTCCAAATCCGAATGAATTGGAAAGAACATGATGAATGTCCTTCTTTTTCAGTTCGGTAACAGGTGTTAAATCAAATTCTGCCATTTTCGTTTTAAAATTCAGATTCGGGAAAATGAGGTTATGCTGCATCGCTAAAATTGAAAACACAGCTTCAATTCCGGCTGCTGCAGCTAAAGTGTGTCCTGTAAATGCTTTGGTGGAACTGAATTCAGGAACCTGGTTTTCTCCAAAAATTCTGATCATGGCAATTCCTTCCGACAGATCGTTATTGGGGGTAGCTGTTCCATGAACGTTAATATAATCAATATCTTCTTTTGCCAAACCCGAGATTTTCAAAGCCTGTTGCATGGCTAAAAAGGCGCCTTGTCCGTTTTCTGACGAAGCGGTCTGATGATGGGCATCATTGGCATTTCCATATCCGGAAAGGTAAGCCAGTACTTTTTTATGGTCTTTTTTTACCACTTCTTCAGATTCAAGAACTAAAAAAGCAGCGGCCTCTCCTAAATTGAGTCCTTTACGGTCATTATCAAAAGGAGTATTGTATGAATCCGTAAGGATCATCAGGGTATTGAACCCGTTTAGCGTAAATTTTGAAAGAGAATCTGTTCCTCCGACAATCACACGGTCCAGAACACCGTTTTTGATAAGCTTAGCGCCCATCATAATAGCATTGGCGGCTGATGAGCAGGCTGTACTTATGGTAGAAACCATGCCTTTTAATCCCAGATAACCGGCAATAGCCAGAGAAGAATTTCCGGCATCGTGAGCGTCAATATATTTTTGCTTTTCAGGAAAGTCTTCGTAAGAGTAGAAATATTTTTCAGTGATATCCATTCCTCCCACACTGGTAGAAGAAATAAGACCGGTTCTGTATTCGTTAATCTCTGAAATTCCTGCACTTTCTATGGCTTCTTTTGCAGCAATCATTCCCAATAGAGAAGTTCTTGTAACGTTATTGTCTTCATGAAGCTGAAGTTTTTGTACAAGCTCCTCATTGGATAATTTTATTTCTCCTGTTTTAATAGCTCCGGCATGACGGGTTTCAAACATCTGAATGTCTGAAATTCCATGTTTTCCGGATTGAAGAGAAATAAAGCTTTCCTCCACATTATTTCCAATGGAGGAGATGATGCCCATTCCTGTTATGGCAATTTTTTGACTCATTAATTAGTTTTCTATGAATTATTTAAACGCAATGAGCGCAAAGCTTTTGTATGATCAAAGCGTTTTAAGTTCGCAAGGACGTTTCACTCAGCTAAGAAAACATAATTGGTATTCATTGCTAAGCGAAGCGCCCCTGCGCCCGAAAATATTTTTAATGTTTAAAAAGCTTAGGGAACCTAGCGTTTAAAAAAATTATTTTGTTCTGTTTTCTTCGATGAATGCAGCCATGGTATCGATGGATTGAAAAATTTCCTTTCCTTTTTTAGGATCAGCTAATTTTATTCCGTAGTCTTTATCAAGAAGAACAATAAGCTCCAGGGCATCGATGGAATCAAGGCCTAATCCGCCTCCGAATAACGGATCCGTATCTTTAATTTCCTCTACAGAAACATCTTCAAGATTAAGAACATCGATAATTTTGTGCTTCAATTCAGTTTTTAAGTTTTCCATAATTAATTTAATTTTCCAATGTATCAATGTAACAGTTTATCAATTATTGTTGCATTGCTATATTGTGATATTGTTACATTTATTATAAGGTTAGCAAATATACAAAAGCTTTGTAATTTTCCTGATACAATTCAACCCAGCCACATAATACTTTATCTGCCTTTCCTGAACTTAGGATCTGTTCAGAATAATCATTTAAAAATTTTTCATCAAACTGATCTAAAACAAAAAAAGCATTCTCTGTCTGCATTTTGTGTTTAATGCTGATTTCTCCCACGCAGATGTTGGGTAATGTATAGACAAAAACGGCAGGACTGGGAAAATAGCTGTCCTGAGAATTGATACTTTCCTGATATTTGTGATCGGTATCCAGGCTGGATGATCTGTTGGCAAAAACCAGAGCTGTTCTGCTGTGGTCTTCATCTTTTAAAATCATTTCTGAGGCAAGGAAAGCGAGTTTACTCAGATTATCCATTTTATGGAACTTCGGATAGCTTAGTTCCAGATGCTTATATGCTTCTTTTGCAAAGTCGGGGAAACTAAGATTTTCGCTTTCAAAAATAAGGTTTCCGTCAATCGTTATTTTTGAATTTTCTATAGTGCAGGTACTGGTTTTCATCATTTTTCTAACATTTTTCCAATACAAGTGCGGCATTACATCCTCCAAAGCCTGAGGCTGTTTTCAGGATATACCGGATCGTTGCAGGCTGGGTTTCTTTAATGATATTTAAAGGTTGGGATACTCCTGTTTCCTCGAAGTTTTTAGACGGAATCAGGATGCTGTGGCGTGCACTTTCCATAGAAATAATACTTTCCAGCAATCCGGAAGCGCCCAGACAATGCCCGTAGAACCCTTTCATACTGTTTAAAGGGATGTGCTGAAGATTCATTCTGTTGAATGCAATGGCTTCCATTTCGTCATTGTACAGGGTAGCAGTGCCATGGGCAGAAATAAAGCCAATATGTTCCGGAGAAAGGCCGGCTTCTGTCATGGCATTTCTGATACTTGCATACAGACCGTCTCCTGTTCTTGAGGGACCCGAAATATGATTGGCATCATTAATGGCGGAATCTCCTAAGACTTTAAATCTGAATTTTTCATTTCCGGTAGGTTCAGCTGTGATATACACTGCTGCGGCAGCTTCACCGATATTAATTCCGTTTCTGTTTATATCATAGGGTTTACAGGGTTCCGATCCTATGGCCTGAAATGAATTGAAGCCTGAGATCACAAATTCGGAAATCTCATCTCCTGCGATAACAAAAGCATTTTTATATTTTCCTGCCTGAATAAGATTTTTAGCAACAGCAATAGCCATTACCCCTGAAACACAGGCGTTGGAAACTACGACAGGGCGGGTTTTACATCCGAAAAAATCTGCTATTTTTTTTGCTAATACTGAAAGATAAACTCCTTCAGGCAATTCGGTTTGGTTTTTTAATAAGCTGATATTTCCTTTTGTTGTGGATAGGATGAAAGCAGTTTCTTCCGTAAATTCATACTGTTCAGCTAAAGGTTTCATACTGAGAAGCAGCATTTTTTCCAGTCTTGTGAAGTCCTGATTTTCAAAGCTGCTGCTGAATGTCTTGTTCAGTTGTTCAGAATCAATCATGGATGCATAAAAAGCACCCTCATTTTGATCTTCAGGATTACCGGTTGAGTTTTCTATAATCTGATGTAAAGCTACTCCTGATTTTCCTTTTAAGAGAGAATTCCAATTGGCTTCCACATTAAATCCAAGAGGAGTAACGCAATTGTATCCGGTGATATAAATTTCCTTCATCATGATAGTTCCATTTTATCTTTCCAGGTTTGAAAAAACTCCGGATTATATAAGCATAAATTTCCGTCTCCATCCAGGAATACCTGAATCGTTTCTCCACTGCAGACCAGTTTGCCTTCCTGATTGAAAAGTTCGTATTTATAAATCAGTTTTGCAGAAACGGTATTGATAAAGGTAGTGACAATGCTGAAAGTTTCACCATATTTAAGAGGAAGAAAGTGCTCACAGGTACTTTTTACAATAGGAGTTACATATCCTGCTTTTTGAATATCAAGATAAGTCAGACCGTGTTCACGTCCGAAAGCTTCTCTGCCATCTTCAAAATAAACGATATAATGACCGTGCCAGACAATTCCCAGTGGATCTGTCTCATTGAATCTTACTCTTACCTCTTCAGTACAGGTTAATCTGTTTTCTTTAGATTGCATTGTGTTTAAACGTTGTGGAGTTTTCTTTCGTAAAAAATAGAAATGGATACGGTAGCTATATAGAATAGAAGCAAAAATGCCAGTTCTTTGGCAATTCCGCCGATTCCGCTATTTCTTAAAATAATGTCGTAATAAGCATTCAGTCCCCAGTTCATGGGAGAGAATTTTGCTACGGTCTGCATAAATTCGGGCATCAGAAATACAGGCACCCAAATTCCTCCGATAGCGGCTAATACCACTACAGAAGTGGCTCCAAAAGGAGCAGACTGTTCCTGGGTATCTGCAATAGTTCCCAGTAAAACTCCAAAGCCTATGGCTGCAAGTCCTGCAAATAAGGTTACCGTAAGCAGCTGAGCCATTTTTCCGGAAACATCAAATGCCGGAAGATCCATATAAGGAAAAAGATAAACGCCTACTGCAACCATCAGTAAAAACTGAATGATACAAATGATAAGATAGGTACATGTTTTTCCTAAAATATGTACAAAATACGGAGTAGGACTTATTCTTGCCCTTACACTCGTTCCCTGGCTTTTTTCTTTGACAAGGTTAATAGATAAAGGAACTACAATGAAGAAGATGGCAAATAATGTCCAGGCCGGAACATTATGCTGAACAGAGTTTGGAATGACATCCATGGTCCCTTTTTTAGGGCTAATCTCTTTAAAGCTGATCAGGTTTTTATTTTCATCAAGATTTTCTGTAGTTCCGAGCTGATCCTGAAATGCTTTGTAAATCTTTTTATTTTCGATTTCAAAAACCATTTTGTTGACAGAGTTCATCACAGAATTTTTGAATCCGGCATTGGTGGCCGGGTCAAAATACAAATGAATCTCTTTGGTCTTGGAAACCGGCTTTTTAGTGGCCGTTGAATCACTTTCAAGCCCAAAAGAACTGACGATGGCCTGAACTTTTGAATCAATATTTGAATTTAAATCCTGGGTAAGATGCTCAGGAATAACGATAGCCATTTGATAATCTCCGGCAAACACCGCTTTCTGAGCTGATTTCTCATTGAAATTGGTGAGCAGCTGGAAGGTTTTGCTGTTTTCCAGCTCACCTTTTATATTTTTTGAAACCTCTGATTGATCATTGTCAATGAAGATAATAGGGATTTTTGAACCTTCAAGGTTTTTAAAAGTAGAATCCTGAATCAGGGTAATGGTGACAATCAAAAGTAGGGGCATCACGAAAATGATGACGATTCCTCCGATATCTCTTTTCAGAAGAAGAATTTCTTTAACAAAACTTCTCCACAGTTTATACAACAACATCTCTTAGTTCTTTTCCGGTTAATGAAATGAAAACATCCTCAAGGTTTTCAGCATGGGCAATCTGAGCTACGAGCTCTTCAGGAGTTCCCACAGCATGAATTCTTCCTCTGTCGATAATAGCGATTTTGGTACAGAATTCTTCCGCTTCAGAAAGGTGGTGAGAGGTATAAATAATACAGGTACCGTTTTTATTCAGTTCCTGTAAAAAATCAATAATCACTTTCTTTGACTGGACATCTACGCCTACGGTAGGCTCATCCAAAAATAAAACTTTAGGATTGTGAAGCGTTCCGGCGATAAGGTTGCAACGGCGTTTCATTCCTCCGGAAAACTGACCTACCTGCTTATCTGCGAATTTTGAAAGACCCATGATTTCCAGAGACTCATCGATTGCTTTTTTTAGTGTTCTGTGTTTTAAGCCATATAAACTTCCGAAAAACATGAGATTTTCCCGGGCGGTAAGGGTAGGATACAGAGCATATTCCTGAGGAACAATGCCAATGATCTGCCTGATTTTGAAATGATCTTTTTGTGGAGACATACCATTGATCTTAAACTGCCCTGAAGTAGGCTTGATTAATCCGGAGAGCATAGAAATCAGTGTGGTTTTTCCTGCGCCGTTGGGACCGAGAATTCCGTAGATCTCATTTTTATCAATAGTCAAGGAGATATCATTTACAGAAAACTCATCAGAATTTTTGTATTTTTTATATAAATTTTTAACCTCAATCATCGTGTCCGTCATATCAGATTGCATTTCTCAGTTTTTTATAGAAAGCTTCTTCCAGATCGGCTATATGAAGCATTGTTTTTGAAAGTTCCTGATAAATATTGCTTTTTGAGTTTCTGTTTTTATATACTCTGGCAATATCCACGGCAAAATCTCTCCAAAGATCTCCGATGGCTGTAATCTCTTTTGAAAGCTCTTTTAACTGGTCGTTTTTAAGGATGACAGAAGCTTCCTGAAGAAATGCGCCATAGATAAACCTGAATCCTCCGCCTCCGGTTCCTATTTCTTCCTGCATTCTGATCAGCTGGCCCAGATAATGATTGGTCACTTTGGAACCTTTTTTTTCAGCCCATTTCGGGATACTTCTGGCTACCCATCTCATGGCTTTAACTCCGATAAGAGGTACAGGAGCCAGCATATTTTTACAGGTATCTTTAATTCCTTTTTTAATGGCTTCTTCCAGATTGATATTTTCGGGAACATAAATAGGATAATACATATGTCCTTTCGGAGGAAGTGCTCCTTTAGCATATCTTACTTTTTCCAATTCCGATTCTGAAAGAGAAGTGACATAGTCCATTACCGGATCACTGATTAAAAAATTTCCTTCTTCTTTCCCATAAACAACAAGATTGTGGGCATTAAAATGGAATTTATATTCTTCCGGAAAATAGGTCAGATTAAAAACTCCTACCTGTAATCCTGTAGGAATATTTTGCTCAAGATTTCTTTCCAGGGCTTTTTGGGCATCTTTAGGATTTGAAAATTTTTCTCTTTTTATTTTAATTCCTAATCTTTTGGCTGCTTTGCTAAAAATAGCGCCGGGCATCGGGCGATAGCTGAAACCGGGGGCAAAATTCACTTTTAAAAAAGGAAGATATACAAAAAACAATCCGGAACCGATTCCGAAAATCATAGGTTCGCTTAGTTTGAGTCCTTTATTAAGCAGTAGATTAGAGGCAACACCGTTTTCGCAATGTGCAGTCTGATGGTGTTCAAAGTTTAATTTCATTTGCAGCTTGTATCTTTTTCATTGGGAAATGGAATCTGATTCCATTTATTTTCCATCGAAGTTTTTTAATTCATCTACTGAAATTCCAAATGCATCGGCATATTTTTTCAGTGTTGTTTCACTTAGTGTTTTAAATTTTCCGGGTTTAAAGTGTCTTTTCACTCTCCATTGCCACATCCCTACGTATGAAGCAAGAACAGGCAGGTCCATTTTATTCAGTTCCATAAAATAAACGATCGGACTGGCTATATTATTGGCTACATTTTGTTTTGCATCCTGAATTCTTTCATGAATAAGCTCCATGGATTCATCCAAAGCCGCTTTCTTTGCATCCCAGCCTGTGCTGTTGGCGGTAGTATAATTGTCATTTTCATCCGTTACATACAGAACCTCCGTCATATTGGCGGATTTAAGATTGCTTTCGTCTTGAGGTAGGTCTTGTTTTTTCATCTAAATAATATTATTTTTTAGATTCCAGATGAAAAATGGTTCACCTGTTTTGATTATTTTAATCAGGTGGCTAAAATAGTGAAAATACATTATATGTAAATCATATTAAATTCTGAGGAGTTATTGTGAGAGAAAAAGGGGTTATTTGGGATAAAATGCAGATTCATTTAAGATATATTATTGTATTTACTTCCGTTTGAAACCTGTGGAAATTTATAATCGGCTGAGCTTATATCATTTCCGGTTACCGGCAGGCTTTGAGTATTTATTTTTACAGCAGTTGTGATGGGCTCTATGTTTAACTAATGGGGTGGAATAGAATCTTAACTAACAATATTAGTATTTTTGTTATTCCTACTTGTAAGCAGTCGGCTGTAACAAGTATATCCTAGAATAAGACTAATGTTTAAGAAATTTGGATTGAAAAATTAATTAACAAATAACAACTATGAAGAAGTTTTTTATTTCTGTTTCGCTTTTCTGTATGCTGAGTGCAATGGCCCAGAAATTCGATACCCAAAAGCTGACGGATGCTCAGGGATACAACTATGAAACGGTAAAGAATGATCAGGCCGGTGTAAGAGTGTATACGCTGAAAAACGGACTGAAAGTATACCTTGCAAAAAATGAGGATGCTCCGAGAATCCAGACCTATATTCCTGTAAGGACAGGGTCAAATAATGACCCAAGTGATAATACAGGGCTGGCCCACTATCTGGAACATATGATTTTTAAAGGAACCTCGCATTTGGGAACCCAGGATTGGGTAAAGGAAAAGGCTTTGCTGCAACAGATCTCTGATCTTTATGAACAACACAAGGCTGAAAAAGACCCTGCTAAAAAGAAAGATCTTTATAAAAAAATCGATGAGGTTTCTCAGGAAGCTTCGAAATATGCGATTGCTAATGAATATGATAAAGTAATTTCTTCATTAGGAGCTACGGGAACGAATGCTCATACCTGGCTGGATGAAACAGTTTATAAAAATAATATTCCATCCAATGAGCTCGAAAAATGGCTTAAGATAGAGAAAGAGCGTTTTTCAGAACTGGTATTACGCCTTTTCCATACAGAGCTTGAAGCAGTATATGAAGAATATAACAGAGCGCAGGATAATGACGGACGCCTGGTTAATTATGCATTAATGGAAGCTCTTTTCCCTAAGCACCCGAACGGACAGCAAACAACTATCGGAACTTCGGAGCACTTAAAAAGCCCTTCAATGGTTGCAATCCATAAATATTTTGATACCTATTACGTTCCTAATAATATGGCCGTTGTAATGGTAGGTGATCTTGATTTTGACAAAACTATAAAATTAGTTGATCAATATTTCGGTTCTTTCAAATACAAAGAGCTTCCTATGAAGAAGATGGTGACAGAAGAACCGATGACTAAGATTGTCTCCAGAACTGTAAAAAGTCCTTCTACACCAAGAATGACCATGGCCTGGAGAACAGATTCTTACGGAAGTCAGGAAGCAAGACTGGCAGACATCGTTTCTGAAATTTTAAGCAACAGGGGAGATGCGGGATTAATTGACCTTAATATCAATCAGAAACAAAAGACCCTTGGAGCGGGCGCTTATGAATCTCCGTTTAAAATGTACGGAATGTTTGCTCTGGTAGTTACTCCTAAAGAAGGGCAGAGTTTTGATGAAGCCCAAAAACTATTGATGGATCAGCTGGATCTTGTGAAAAAAGGACAATTTCCGGACTGGATGCTTAAGGCGATCGTTAATGATAAGAAGGTTCAGCGTATGAAAGGCTGGGAAACGGCAGACGGGCTGGCTACAGAGCTTTATGGTGCTTATATCAAGGGAAGAACTTGGGAACAGGAGCTTGATGATATTAATCAGTATGAGAAGATCACAAAAACAGATGTTGTGAAATTTGCCAACGATTTTTTTAAAGATAATTATGTAGTCGTTTATAAAGAGAAAGGGGTGAATGATAAGCTTGTCCGTGTAGAAAACCCCGGGATTACACCGATTAAATTAAACAGAGAGGCTCAGTCTCCTTTCCTGAAAGATATTCTAAATACAAAAGTTGCAGAGATCAAACCTGAGTTTGTAGATTATAAAACAGCAATCCAGACTTCTCAGATCAAAGATAAGACGGTAAGCTTTGTAAAAAATAAATATAACGAAGTTGCACAGGTAAGCTATATTTTCCCTTTTGGAACAGACAATGATAAAGAGCTTTCTATTGCAGGAACTCTTTTCGGATATCTTGGGACAGATAAATACACACCGGAACAGTTGAAGGAAGAATTCTATAAACTTGGGATCACCACCAACATCAGAACTACCAATGATCAGATGGTTATTACTTTAACAGGTCTTGAAAGCAATATGAAAAAAGGGGTAGAGCTTATGAACCACTGGATGACAAATGTAAAAGCCGATAAAGCGGTTTATGATCAAACGGTGAAGACTATTTTAGAGGCAAGAGCTGTTGCTAAAAAGGATAAAACAAAAATCATGGCCGCTCTTACTAATTATGCTAAGTATGGTAAAGATTCAAGAATGACGGATATTGTTTCTAAAGACCGTCTTGAAAAGATTGATGTTGCCGAACTGATGAAAAAGGCAAAAACATTAACCCAATATCCTTACCAGATCCTTCTTTACGGACAAGATCAGGCAGGATTGGAAAAAGCAGTGAAACCTTATATCGTTAATACAAGCCTTCAGCCTGCAAAAGCTAAAGTATATACAGAGCCTGCTACCATAGGAAAAGTATACTTTACGAATTATGATATGGTACAGATGGAGATGTCTAAAGTAGCAAAAGGAAGTACGGTGAATCTTAGTAATTTCGGAAAAGCCAACGTTTTCAATGAATACTTCGGAAGGGGGCTTTCCTCTATTGTTTTTCAGGAAATCAGAGAAAGTAAATCTCTGGCTTATACTGCTTATGTCTCTTATGCTAATGCTTCGGAAAAAGGACTTGCCAATTATATTACCAATTATATAGGAACGCAGTCTAATAAACTTCCGCAGGCGGTAACTGCGATGAATGATTTGATGGAAGAATTGCCACAAATTCCGGCACAGTTTGAAAATGCGAAAGGTTCCGCATTAAAACAAATTGCTTCGAACAGAATCAACAGAACGAATATTTTCTTTAGCCAGCTGGCGCTGAAAAAGCTAGGAATTGATTATGATATCAGAAAGGATACCTACGCGGAAATTCAGGGTCTGACATTGCCTCAGCTTACAGGATTTTACAATACTGAAGTAAAACCTGTACAATACAATACGGCAATTATCGGAAAGAAAGAAAATCTGAATATGGAATCTATTCATAAAATGGGTGAGTTCCAGGAGGTGTCTCTTGAAGAGATCTTCGGATACTAATCTCTTTTTAGTCCATAATATGTAAAAAGTGAGGCGGAAACGCCTCACTTTTTTTATTAATAACATGAGCTTACCTCTGATCATGAATGTTTCACGGATTTGTATAATGTTTCACGTGAAATGCATCGGATTGATATATTTTTTATCAGAATTAACAGTGCTTTTTTAAGTGGTTAAGTTGTTGTTTTTTAGATGTTTATTTTATTTGTGTTCAGTGGCTGTCCTGTATGTTTTACGGATTTTTCAATAAAAAATAATATCAATTCCGGGATTCATTTGCTTATTTTTAAACTCAAAATAAGTATCATAAGAAGAAAAAAGCTGCACAGAATGTACAGCTTTTATTATTTTAAATTGAATGTAATTTATACTTAAGATTTTACCTCCTGAATAAACAGGTTTATATCTGCCCTGATCAGTAGTTCATCGTTATTGAACGTCTCACAGAAGATATGACAGATATTTTCAAACTGTGAAACAAGGGATGCTTTTGAGATAATGGTATCACCTACGTTGGGAAGAGCAAAGATCTCGATTTTTTTGATATGGGTAATAAAACCGATCACTCTGGTATCTGCTTCCGGATTTTCAAAGAAACTTTGCCCCAGAATAGAAGAACAGGTTTGTGCCAGATTTTCAATCAGGCCGGCTTCCACAAATTCATTCCGGTGAACAAAGATATTATCTTCTTTTATTTCAAAGGAAGTCACAACTTTTTCTTCCGTTAATTCCAGAATGTAATCTGCCATCAGCATGGGATCACGATGAGGTAAAAAATTGTGTATATTGATAATATGTTCTTCCCTGATTTCCATTAGGCTTATTTTACGGCAGTTTTCATTTGAGATTTTGCAATCACCTCACCATTCAGTCTGGTGATAATATCTACGAGTGTTACTCCCATTACTTCATTAAGAATAGTGACCTCGGAGGTGAGATGGTCTCCTGTTTTAGGCAGAGTTTCCGCCTCGAAGGACTTAATGGCTCCAATATATCCTGTAGGAGCATCCTTTCCGGATAAATAATATTTATAACCGGTGTGTAGTGCTACGCTTTGTGCCTGATGTTCAATTATTCCTGAAGCCTGAAAGTTTCCGTCCTGTACAAAAAGGTTGTCTTCTTTTATTTCAAATGCAGAAATAAGATGATTTTCAGAATATTCTGTAAGCCCGTGTACCATTACAAAGGGGAATCTTTGTGGAATAAGACCTTCAATAAAGTCCTGATCAGATGTGGGGAGTCTGTTTTCCATTAGCAGACAGTTAATAATGCACAAGAATAGGCAAATCTTCCGCTTTCAGGAACACAAAGAAGCACTTTTTCTCCTTTTTTTAATGTTCCGGAATTCATCAGTTCCTCCAAAGCAACAAAAATAGAACCTGCACCAATATTTCCAACGTCAGAAAGGTTATAGAACCATTTCTCCGCAGGAAAGTCCATTCCTTTTTTAGCAAATTCTTCTTTCAGTCCATCTTTAAAATAACCGGAAGAAATATGGGCCAGTACATGGTCTATTTTGTCAGGATCCAGCTGATGCTTGTCAAAAGAAGCTCTTAAGCTTTCAGCACCTTTTACCAGAATGTATTTATCCAGAATTTTAGTGTCCTGTTTTATTGCGAAGATTGATTGCTTCAGCCATTCATCTGAAGGGTAATCTGCCCATGATTTTAGACTTCCGTCTTCCTGTTTTTCGCATCCTGCATACATACATGCCTCGATTTCGTGAGCATAAGAATAAAAATCTATAAATTCAATTCTTAAAGAAGTGCTGTTTTCTCTGGGTTTATTTTCTAACAGAAAAGAACCTGCGCCGTCAGAAAGCATCCATCTTAGGAATTCTCTTTTGAATGCAATGATAGGTCTTTCTTCCAGTAATATTAGATTTTCGGCTTCGTGATTAAATTTGTCTGCAGTCATCCATGCAGACATTCTTTCGGAGCCGGCACATACTGCATTTTGCTGTACACCGGCTTTTACAGAAAGGAAACCGTAATTAAGTGCATTCATTCCGGAATTGCAAAGACCTGTTGAGGTATTGATCTCAATAGATTTTCCAATGTTCAGCTCACCATGAACCATGGAGGCATGGGAAGGCTGAATCTGGTCCGGAGAAGTAGTTCCTACAGATAATAATTTCATATCTTCCTTTTTGAAATTTTCGTCAAAAAGTCCTTCAATTGCTTTTGCGGTAAGCTGCGCATTGGTATGCGTAGGGTTTCCTTCTTTATCCAGAGCGTAATATCTTGTGGTGATTTTATTATTTCTTAAAATAAGTGATTTCGCTTTAGATCGCGCATCATTGATCAGCCCGAGATAAGTTTCCATTTCATCATTCGATACCGGCTCATTAGGTAAGAACTTTGATGCTTTTGTTATAAATACGTCGTACATTCTATTTTAAATTAATTCCTTGTAAATATCTTTTTTGCTTTTGTCTTTTAAACCAAAATATAGGGGTTGTAAGGAGGTGCAAAACCAACACGACAGGTGAGATAATCCATATCGCAGCCATCAAATATACCTTAAAGAATTTTATTAGCAATGGGCGTTTTTCTTTTTTCTTTATAATCAGATTAGACCACACGGTGAAAATTTTATTTCCAACCTTCTCAACCCGCACCAGGAACGGGCGAATTTCTATGGCTCCGTTTTTAACAAGATCCGGCTGTAGCTGCCCCAGGTCGTTATTTCTAAAGTGGTTCTCAATGATTTTCCCATATTTTACAGAGCCTGTAATTTCTTCATCCGAAATACCGGCAGCAGGAAGCATCCCTGATTTTTCTTTCTGTCCCGTGGTCAGCCACCGTAAAATAGTCAGCACACTGGTGTAATTGTCATGTCTGTCTACCAGTGCTATATTTCCTACAAGTTTTGCTTTAAGATCCTTTAAATATACTTTCAGTTTTTCCTGAGAAAGCATCCACATATTTCTGGTTCCTGAAATGGTTACAACCGGAGTGTCTCTCAGGATATTCTCTGCATAGCCACTTTTCAGAAAGGAGATGATAGGGATGGATGGTGTGAGATACCATACCTGATATCCAAACAGAATGAGATCATACTTTTTATTCAGTACTTCTTCTGATGGTGGCAGAATTTCTTTTGGAATCTGTAGATAAGATTCCGGAAAAGTGTTGAAAAAAACATCTCCCGGCCAGGGAAAAGGAAAGTCTTCCTTTAGCTGTATATTATAATAGGTGATATCATATTCTTCCTTTTTGGCTTCAAAAGGCTTGGCGATGTTTCGTACAATCTCCTCCAGTTGACCGGTCTGAGAATAGTATATGACAAGTATATTTTTTTTCATTACTGTTTATTAGCGTTTACAAAAATATGTTTTTCATATTTATTATGAGACTTTAAATACTTTTAATGATTCAGAACTGAATTTTAATGAATGGTTTTGGCTTAACAACGGAGTATTTTGAGTATTAACAAAAATGATGGTGTCAGGTGAAATCCGGATGTCATTCATGTTGAAGTCCGGATCTGAAATAATAAGTACATCAATGTCTTTATTCACTTCCGTAAAGTCTTTAATATAATGCAGTTTTCTTTTTTTAACCAGATAACTGTGTGCTGCGGTTTCTCTTTTCTCGTCATCTTTAATAATGCTGAATATTCTTCTGCCTGCCTGATAAAGAGTCAGAAGAGCATCTTTCTGCCCGAAATCATTGGCAATATGAAGAATGTTAGCATCTTTGGGAATATGTTTATTCAGTTCGAAGTAGACAGATTTATGGGTGTTGAAATCTTCTTTTACTTCTTTTACCACATCACTGTTTTTGTATAAATAACTTAAAAACAGTTTCTTTTTAAAATAATTTTCATCTTCAAGCGTTTCACGTAGTCGGGCAAACTCATCTCTGAAATAGGCATTGATTTTTTTTGTTCTTTCAGAATAATTTTTTCCGAAGCTGATATCGTCTTTACTAATTCTGTCGCCTATTTTTACCGTAATGCTTCCATCGTAAATAATAAAATCTCCTTTGGGTAATACCTCAGAGTTTCCGTGAATATAAATAGGAAGAATATCCAGATTAAATTGTTCTGCAAGATAGAATGCTCCCTTGTGAAACCTTTTAATGTCATTGGTGTAAGATCGTTCTGCTTCAGGAAAAACAACAAGTGAGTAGCCTTGTGCCACTTTTTCTTTCAGTTTATCCATCCCGTTTTCAATACCCTGAGATACAGGAAAGAATCCCAGTGCTCTTACCAGTTTCCCGAAAATAGGGGATTGATATACCCAGTCGTTGACCAGATAGATGATTTTATGAGTCGTCATTGCAATAGCTAATGTATCCAGAAATGACGTATGATTGGCAATGATAACGGCAGGTTTGCTGAAGTCTTCTTCCGGATTTATGATAATCCTTTTCTTAACGAAAGGATTTGAATACAATACCGAGGTTAAAAATTTTGCAAGAATCAGTTTAATAATATTGAGTGTTCTACCCCTGGAATTTTTAACAAAGAAGCTTCCGAACGCTGAAAATAAAAAGCCTCCCACTCCGTAATATAAAAATGAAAGAAGTGAATTGGCAAGCAACCTGAAGGTAATCGGGGAGAGTCCTTTTTTTGCTCTGTTTGTAATCAGTAGCCTAAACCAGAACGGGTATAATGTTGAGGTAATGATGATTACCGAGAACATTCCGATCAGAGCCACCAATGCTAAAGAATGGAGAGCAGGATGTCTGGCAAAGATCAAAGAGCCGATGGAAAGAATGGTGGTGAAAACAGCCAGGATAATTGAAATTCTATAGGTAGGAAGTTCGTTTTTACCGGAAGTGTGTTCTTTTTGCATTGCCTGAGTCAGGAAAATACTGAAGTCATCACCTACCCCGAAGACTAATGTACAGACTACCGTACTGAAGATGTTGAGTTCTAGCCCCAGGAAATATAAAATCCCTGCTGTTACAACTCCCGTTAATACTATGGGAAACATAGTCAGTACAGTCAGTTCAAAGTTTCTGAAGAAGACAATAATTGTTAAAATGATAGCCAGCAGAGAATAATTAATCAGTGTATTAAAATCTCTTTTCAGTAATCCCAGAAAGTTTTCATTCATTTGCTGACGGTCGATAGCAATTGCATCATGTTTCTTTTCAATGTCTTTGATAAAGGAATCTCTTTTTGTTTCATCCACCTTCACGACATTGGATACTGTGTAAAAACCGTTTTCATTACTCAGAAACTCAGAAATCTGCAGAGCTTTTACTTTTTTGTAGTCTTTCAGCGGTAACGCGGAATAATTTTTATTCAGAACATCATTGAAATTATCAAAAGCTGCGCTGTTGAATCCGAACTTGTTTCCATTGGTGATAAGCTCGGAAATGGTCTGTTGTTTTTTATGGGTATCCCAAAAAGCCTTCCATTCATTAATTTTCTTTTGCTGATCTTTTTCAGAAAGCACAATACTTCCGATGGAATTATAACTTAATATTTTCCCTTCTTTCTTTTCTTTTTCAAGAAAATCTGTCAGTTGTGAATTTCTGGTTAGAGCTTCTTCTTCAGAATTTCCGTAAGAAATAGTATAGATAGACTTGGATGTGATATCTGAAAGCTTTTGTAGCTTAGCTTCGCTGAGTTTTAATTCTTTCGGAATGTAGTTCAGGTCCCCGATGTCTTCGTTGAATTTTACATGTCTGAATCCAAATAAACAGGCCAGAATAATTACAGAACAGCCAATAATCAGGGGTTTGTTTTTTTCGTAGGGATAAGAGCCGATCCTATCAATGAAATTTGTGCTGTGTTTTTCACTTGTTTCCTTAGGTTTATAGAGCTGCGGAACAATAATCAATGCTGTGACAGAAGATAAAATCACGGTAATGGCTGCAAAAAGCCCCAGATCTTTTAATGCTTCAGAGCGTACAAAAACCAGGCAGAGAAAAGAAACCGCAGTAGTAGCACTGCTTAAAACAATTGGTTGGGTAATCTCTTTATAAAGTTCTTCAATATTGTTATTGTGCTTATAATGAGTAAGAATATGCAGGGCATAATCAATAGTAATTCCGATAAGAATGGCTCCTACACTTAATGAGATTGCTGAGATTTTATCTTTAATGAAATATAGAATCAGTAAAGCCAGTAAAACGGAAAATACAGTAGGAAGAAAAACGATCACAGGTGTGAAGAAATTCCTGAAATAATAAATCAGTAAGATTAACAGAACGGTCATGGAGATGACTACCGTATTCTGAATATCTTTCTTGATCTGTTTGGCATTGGCCACAGCAATTACAGGGGAACCGAAATAACTGATTTCTGTTTTGCCTCTGAACTCTTTGTTGATGTTCTCTTTTATTAAATTTAATCCGTCAATAAAAGCCTCATTAGATTTGGTATCATTACTTTTATTTTTAGGGTCTATAAATAATAATAGATTTTTTCCGTCTTTGGTAACAATATAGCTGTCTTCAAGTTTGAAGTCTTTACTGATGTTGAGGGCATTCAGTTTTTTTATTCCCAGAAAAGTTAATCCAAGAGGATCTTTTTTGATGAAATTTTTAGTGACAAGACTCGTTGGTGAGACCAGAGAAATATAATTATTTTCTACCTGTTGGGCAATGCTGTCCTTCTGAAGTTTTCTTTCAATTTCTTTATAATCATTTTCATTCAGGAATAAAGGCAGGTTTTGATTGACAAAATCAAACGTTTCGGAAATTTCATTATCATTTACCTTTCCCTGTACAGAACCGATGTATTTTTTCAAAGGCTCAATCTTTTGCAGGAAGGAGTCCGCTGTTTCAGAAAGCTGAAAGCTGTCATCACCGGATTTGTTCTGTATGATAACAATAATCTTGTCTGAGAAGTTTAACTGTTTGAGAACTTTTGCTGTAAGATCAGATTTTTCATTTTTGGGAATGATCTGATTGATATCCTCTTCAAAGTTGATTTTTGAAGCAAAAAAGATACACATTACAGCGATCCCTAATGCAATAAATACAGAAAGGATTTTGTTTCTGGAAATAAGATAATATAAAAATATAAAAAAACGATGCATTACATTATAAAGTCAAGTCTGCAAATTTAAATTTTTAAGTATTAGTTCAAAATAGTTTAGGGGTAAGTTTTGGCTGAAAATCAATAAAATATTCTAGCAGGAATGAAAAAAAAATCTACTTTTGCAAAAGTTCCCTTTTGATAAAATGTATTTTAAAACAAAAAACTTCTTGAGTAAGAAATTGAGATTTTGATATGTTTAAAAAAATTGATGAAAAAATAAACGGACTTTTATTGGTCATAATTTTCCCTTTCCTGCTTTTCGCTATGGCATACTACGGGTTTGAAACTTCGTATGTTTTGTGGATAAAATCTGCAGAAAAGGCTCCGGATTTTATGTTTACTTCCGTATATGCTTACCGGGTGATTCCAAATTTTCTCAGTGTGCACGTGACGGAGATTTTCACGTATGTTGTTGAAAATTATACTCCTTTTCTGAAAAAAACATTGTCAAAAAGCGGATCTTATTTTTATCATAGCACCTTTCTCATCAATGCTTTCTTTTTTATTCTATCATCTATTATTTTAGATAAAATCTTACAACTGAAATCAGCAGGGTTGCTGTTAAATTCCAGAGTCAGAATGTTGGTTCATCTGTTGGCGGTTTTTCTGATTGTAATCGTTCAGTATGTTCCGACCAATTGTGATCTTATTGCTATTTTCTTTTACCTGTGGGGTATTTTTCTTAGCTTACAATATTTTCATAAAAGAGAGACCATGAGTTTAATTACTTTGTGTATAGTGATTTTTGTTTCAACATTCGTAAGGGAAACGGCCTGCCTGAATATTGCTTTTTTTGCCGCCGTATTTTTTGATTGGAATACATTTAAAAATAAAGACTACAGGTCTGTAAGAGATATTTTCTTTGTTTTCGCTGCATTTTGTGTGGCTTATATAGGCTTGAGGCTGAGCATCTCTCAGAAGTCTTCTTTTTTTGAGGGGATCTATTTTCTTAAAAACTTTACAAGTTTTTATAATCTGGCAGGGTTGCTTTTTGGGATTATAGGATTTTATTTTAGTTATATACTGTGCAGCGAATCCGGCTCTAAACTTGTTTTTAAAAAATTTCTTTTCTTTTCGTTACCTTACCTTGCCATGATTACAATGGTAGGCCTTTTTTGGGAAACAAGATTGTTTTTACCCTTAATTCTTACAGGAATTGTGATCGCTTCACATCAGTTTAAAAATTTTATACCGAATCAATGAGTTTATTGCATCCATATTATATAATCGCCATTGTTTATATGCTGTTTTTCAGTATTCAGGAAGTCTTTGGCAGAAAGGTGGAAAAGAAGTGGTTCTGGTTTCTAGGGGTTTATCTGATTCTTATTGCGGGTCTTCGTGATAATGTAGGGCCTGATTATGGAAGTTATCGGGGAATTTATATTTATTCTGATACAAAAAGTTATCTAAGTATTATTATGAAAGCCCTTCATATGGAAGGACCTGAGCATTTGGATGTGGAATGGCTCTATACGTTGATAAATAAGATTTTACTTAACGTCTTTGACGCACCTTTTTATATGCTTACCCTGGTCATTGCTATTTTTGCAGTATTCTTCAAAGTAGAATATACAGATGATAATACATTCTATCCCTTTACTTTTACATTGTTGATTTTTATTCCCGGATTTTTTATTGGTGAAAGCGGACAGATCAGGCAGAATTTAGGGACCTTTATGGTGTATTTTGCCATACGGTATATTAAAGAACGAAAATTCTGGCATTACCTTTTCTTTATATTACTGGCAGCCGGAATACATAGTGTCAGTTATTTGTTTTTACCAATGTACTGGCTTGTTCGCATTCCGTTGAATAAGATTACCATGCTGATACTGATTATTACCTCGATATTTTTATCTCCGTTTGAAGTATACAGAACTTTTGGAAGTTTTCTGGATGGTGTCGCCGGAAGTACGATGCTGGTGGAAGGGTTTAACGGGTATATGGATGAATCTATTCAGAGGCTGAACGGCGGTTTTGGAATTCCCGAAGCCATGATGGCTATTCTGACTTTTTTCCTGTTTGCTTTTGATACCAAAATGAAAGAGCTCTATCCTTATTATGAATATCATAGAGCCTATGCTGTTATCGGGATTTGCTTTTATTTTATCTTTAGAAATAATCCTATCTTTTCATCAAGATTGGCCGGAGCGTTTATCGGATTCTCCTATTTGCTGATTCCTAATGCTATGTATGTAGTTTCAGCCAATGTTAAAAGAATGATTTATGCATTTATTATAGCGCTTACTATTTTCAATTTTGTAGTTTTCTCCGCTTTCAATAATATAAAAGCAGGAAGATTTACTATTGATTTATATAAAAATTATTTACTTCCATAGTGTTGTCTTATTTTTTTACAAAAAGCTTATTAACATTAAAAATATAAAATAAAAAGTGGTATTAATGCCACTTTTTTCTTTTGGTGTATTTTTTGATCGTGTTAATTTTAAATTATTGATTTTTTATTCATAAAGCGATTGAATTGAACTATTTGGTGTTAGTTCGGTTTATGTTGTGTTTGTTTATGAAAACGTAGCGTATTTTATATTAAAGGTGTAAAGGTGTGCTGGTGTTTGTATAAATATCAGTAAGATGAAAAAATCAGTGTTTAAAACGTTAGTGGCAATGATTTGCCTAGTGTTGATATGTATAGGCTCTGTTTATGGTATAGAGCTTAAAAAACGGGAGGTTAGGGTTGAGAAACTTCACAAAAATTATACGGATACGATTGCCGTTATCTCTCGGTCAAAGGATGGAAATACCCGCAATTCTGATCACTTCCGTATAAAGCGGGATAAGAAAGCGATGCATGTAGGCTTTTCAGACTACAAAAATAATCAGAAGGTCAGCAGAAAGATTTATGATGATGGAAGAGACTGGACAAAAGCTCCTAATAGTTATTTTTTTGATCCAAGTCAGAATAATGAAGGTTTGTATGTTCCTGTAAAGAAGGCATATGTCATGTGGCTGCAGGATAAAATCCTCGGAGGTTCGGGAATTCCTGCCGGAAAAGTTACGGCAGATGTTCTTTGGGAAGATAATCCGGGGCTGATAAAGTCAGGTGTAGGATATGTCCTGGAAATAATAGATTCCGGAGAAAATGCTAAAATAAAAGTCCCCATTAATAAATCTAAAGAAGGAAATGCTGTTGTTGCTTTGAAAATTAATGATGAAGTCTTCTGGTCATGGCATATTTGGGTAACGGATACTCCTGAGAATGGTTCAACTTACAAAAGTTTTACCGGAGTATCAAGACAACGGACGAACGGAGTTACAGAGAAGATTCCGGACGCCGAATGGAAGTGGATGGACAGGAATCTGGGTGCTCTCGGCAATTCAATCACATCCGCAGAATGGAATAAAAACGGAGGTTTGCTTTATCAATGGGGAAGAAAAGATCCTATTCCGCCACTGGCTTTAAAAGGGAATGATTTTTATGAAGTTTCCGGATCAATAGGAAGAGTAAGACACAGAGATGCTAAAAATTTTACAGGGGCTGTGAAAATTGATGATCTTAGAAAATTTGTACTGCTTTCCAATGCTGAAGTAGGTAATAATATCAGGCTGTCTGTCAAAAATCCGCTAAGCCTTATTTATGTTAATAAAGACGATAACTCAGGGCCTGCTTATTATAATAACAATACAGCGCTGATGGTCAACTGGTTCGGAAAATCAGCTTCCATCCCGGATGCACAGCTTTCTGAGCTGAATTTATGGTCAGATAATTCTCAGGGAAAAATTGATGTTAATTATAATGATGACGGAAATGCAAGACCCTACAGGGATAAATCTTCCTATGACCCCTGTCCGAATGGTTGGCGAATTCCTTCAGTACTGGTAGCCAATCTGGCATCTCAAACTTATATAGATGATGTAAGAATAGACTTTTCACCCTTTGGAGTGAGAACAAATATGAGTAAAAATACTTTTGAGACTAATAAATATCATATAATCAAGCCAACGGATGCCAATACTCCGGATTATATGAAGGGGTTTAAATTATATGCCAACACAGGGTTTGATTTGTCCAGTGTGAATGGTTTGAATATGGGTGTGTTTCCGGGGACGGGGCAATTGGGGCTTACGGTTCATTTAGGACAATATACAGATCAGCACCATACCGGTTTGTGGACGGCAACTATGGCCAAGCATTTCGATAATACGCCGGTAGTTGGAGCAAGAACACTTTTTATGGTTCCAGATAAAGATCAGCCGGATATTCCTGATGCTGCTTTTCCCGCTATCAAAGGCAGGTACTGGTATATGCCCTTAGCAACCGGAGAAACTTCGGGAGCTAATGCATGCCGGTGTATAAAAGATCCTTTATATGTGCTGGATAATTATGACTTTCCCACGGAATATTTACCTCCTGTTGTTGAATTCAGAGAGGGAATGAATAATCCGAATACCTATCAGATTGTAAAAAGCGCAACAGCCACTACTCTTGAGATTCCTGTAAACAAGGCATTCTCTGTTCAAAGTGAAATTTTAAATAATAGAGATATTCTTTCTCCGCTGAATTTTAATAATTTAAAAGCTAACGTTCTCTGGAGTACAAATTCAGGCCTGATAAGTAAAATAACAATTCCTAATGCTTCGCCAGGTTCACTTTCCGGAATTTCAAATACTAAAATTGTTGTTGTGGTTACCCCCAATCAAAGTGGAAATGCAGTAGTAACTTTGCATAACGGAAGTATTGCAAATCCTGTTTATTGGAGCTGGCATATTTGGGTTACGGATACTCCGGTCGCTTCCATTTCTTACACCACCGAACTGCCGAATACGGATGCTGTGAATTACGTAAATTATGTTGATAAAGGATCAGGTCCATTGCAGACAGAGTTTATGGACCGGAACCTTGGTGCTACCGATGCTTTTCCGTTAATTGCCAATCCGTTAACTCCTACCGCGGCAGAACTGTCAAAAATTCGGGCTTCAACAGGAATGCACTATCAATGGGGAAGAAAAGATCCGATTCCCACTTTTCAGTATGCTGATAACAGAGCTTCTTATAATATATTTTTAGGAAGTACAGCGGCAGACGGAACGGTAAGCTATACGACCCTGACCTCGGCAACTTATAATAATTTCCCCGGAAACTATATTGTGCCGTTTAATACCTATACAAATGCTGCCAATGCCAATGTGGTGACTTCAGATAAAATTGCAGATAAAATTTCAAAAGTTTTAACTTATTCTGTACGAAATCCTTTGGTATACATGATTCCGAGTACTTTTGCTCCTTTTAACAGTGCTGCTCCCAATTTTACAAACGGAACAGACTGGCTGGCCAATGAACCTAATCTGGCGCCCGACAGATGGGGAAGAGCAACTAAAAAATCACCTTTTGATCCGTGTCCTGACGGATGGAGAATTCCGGATGTCATAGGGACTGCCATTACAGCGAATCAGGATTTTGGAATTTCCCCGTGGTATAAAAAAGATAAAAATGTAGCAACGTCGTATAGTATACTTACAGATTATTTAGGGACACGGGTAAGAAATCCCAGTACGACAACTACAATTGGATATACCTTTGATGACCGGTCATACAGAATCGGGACATATCCGAATTCAGGCTCGCGAGGATTCAGAAGTGTGACCGGTAATCAAAGCGCAGCAGGAAATTATAATGTTATTAATTTCCAATATCCCGGAATCTGGACGGGAGCTCTGCTTTCAAATTACATAGGAAGGCCCATTGGTGTTCTGTGGGATGCGGCTTCTTCCACAAACCGGATGATTGCTTTTCATGATAATAATGATCCTTATTTCGGAATGAATTGCAGATGTGTAAAAATGAAATCTGATGCCAATGGTAATGAATCAGGGCCTATTCCTAAAGATCAGGTCACGGTTTCATCTGCATTGACAAGGGAGTTGATAACTTTTCGTGAAGAAGAGGTTAATGAAAAAAAATAAATGTGCGGGAGCAGAACTGAAAATATGCCGGTTCCATATGGGGCCGGCTTTATGGTTGTGTATTGTAGGCTGAACATGTCATTCACTCTTAAACAATGATCATGAATTAATCCTGTTAAAAAAAAGAAATATATGCTTATGAATATTTGTAAATTCATAATTTTAGGACTTATAAAAAATGAGCAGCAGCCAGTTTTCCAGGTTGTTTCTTTTTACAGGTTTTAAAAATACACTATGAGGTTAGAGAAATTTATACACTGTTTTAATATTAAGATCTTTATTTATTTTCTTATTGCAGTTACTGCCATTTATACTCTCGCTTTTACCTATATCTATAATTTTAAAGATGACGGATATATTCTCGCAGACTGGCTGATCAATTATGAAGACGGCGGGTTTAAAAGAAGAGGGCTTTCCGGAAGTTTTTTCTTTATTTTACAGGATCTTACAGGACTGAGGCTTAATTATATTGTTTACTTTTTTCAATTTTTAATTATTGCCGGATTCTTCTGGTACTATACAAAGCTGATCCGGTATAAGGTAACGGACTTTCTTTATCTGTCATTGTTGATGTCTGCTATAGGTTTTATCGGATTATTAAATACGGTAACCTATGTAGGAAAAAAAGAATTCATTGTCTTTCTGTTGTTTACTTATTTTGTTTACTTACTGGATCATGATAAACTTTCCAAAACAAAAGAGTATATTTTTTGCGTATTGCTTTGTATCAGTACATTATTGCATGAGGTGACACTCTTTTATATTCCTTATTTTGCCATTGCACTTTATTTAAAAAGAGGAAAGCTGGAGTATGCCGGATATATAAAATATTTTATAGCCGCTGGAGTACCGGCTGTGCTGATTATCCTTTTTGGTAAAAATGTCAATGAGGGTATGTCTCTGGAGATTTTAAATAAAAGAGGAGTACACCCTACCTATGGTATTTTTTATTGGAGTATTGATGAAAGACAATATATAAAGGAACATGCCAAAGAATATAGACTTTATTTTGTAAGTCTGGCAATAAGTGTTTTTCATATAGGGTATTATTTCAAATATCTAAATAACCGAAAGATTTTATCTATTTTGTTGATCGGTGCACTTTTGTTTTCATTACCACTCTTTTATCTGGCTATAGACTGGGGAAGGTGGATGTATATCCATATGATGCTTATGATTGTGCTTTTTGCTTTAGTGCTGAGGAATGGGCGCTCAATTTATGTTTATGAACCCATCATGGTCAACAAGAAGTTTTACGTGGTGCTAAGTATCATAATCTTCTCATTACTATATAGAGTGGAGATGTCAGGATGGGGTTTTACATTCGAAGGAATCCTTTACAGGGTCTTTGTTGCCCCTTTAGAATTGCTAAATAAAATTTGATTATAAAAAGTATATAATAAAAAAGCTTTACTTTTGCAAAAAATTTTTAGAATGTCGAAAAATTTAGTAATCGTCGAGTCCCCGGCAAAAGCAAAAACTATTCAGAAATATTTAGGAAAGGATTTTGAAGTGAAATCCAGTTTCGGACATATCCGGGATTTGCCTAAAAAAGGTATGGGAATAGACCTTGCTACATTCAGCCCTGATTACGAAGTTTCCGCAGATAAAAAGAAATTAGTAACGGAATTAAAGGCAGCAGTAAAGAAAGCGGAGATGGTGTGGCTGGCTTCCGATGAAGACCGTGAGGGAGAAGCTATTGCATGGCACTTAGCCGATGAATTAAAACTGAAGCCTGAAAACAGAAAAAGAATTGTTTTCCATGAAATTACTAAAAATGCCATTCTAAAAGCAATAGATAATCCAAGAGATATTGATCAGAATCTCGTAAATGCCCAACAGGCAAGAAGAGTTTTAGATAGAATTGTAGGTTTTGAAATGTCACCGGTATTGTGGAAGAAAGTAAAACCAGGGTTGTCTGCAGGAAGGGTGCAGTCTGTTGCTGTAAGATTAATAGTAGAAAGAGAAAAAGAAATCCGTGAGTTTACGCCAAAAGCAAGCTTTAAACTGGATGGAATTTTCTTACATAATGCAGAACAGGAAATTGCCGCAAAACTTAAAAAAGACTTCGATAAAGAAGCAGATGCTGAAAAATTCCTTGAACAGGCAAAAACAACGGAGTTTAAAGTTCTCAATGTTGAAACCAAGCCCGGAATGCGTTCTGCATCGGCTCCATTTACCACTTCCACATTACAGCAGGAAGCTTCTTCAAGATTAGGGTATAATGTGACTAATACGATGCGTCTGGCGCAAAGATTATATGAAGAAGGGTTTATTACTTATATGAGAACAGACTCGGTAAACCTTTCTCAGGAAGCGATTGAAGGAGCAAAAAAACAAATTATTTCAGAATACGGTGCCGAATATTCTTCACCAAGAAATTATACAACAAAGTCTGCATCTGCACAGGAAGCTCACGAAGCGATCCGTCCTACGGATTTTGGCGTGACAAGTATTAGTGATGCTCAGCTGAACAAACTGTATCAATTGATATACAGAAGAACACTTGCTTCCCAGATGGCAAATGCCAAGATTGAAAAAACAGTTATTGAAATCGGAAATGCTTCCTTACCGCATCATTTTGAAGCACAGGGAGAAGTAATTATATTTGACGGATTTTTAAAAGCTTATGGTATTGTAAAGACGGAAGAAGATGATGAAGAAAACAATGAAAAGCTATTGCCAAAAGTAAAAGTTGGTGAAATTCTAAGCTATAAAACAATCACCGCTACTGAAAAATTTACCAGACCAAGTGCAAGATATACGGAAGCGGGTCTGGTAAGAAAACTTGAGGAATTAGGGATTGGTAGACCTTCTACTTATGCGCCTACGATTCAGACGATCCAGAACAGAGAATATGTTGATAAACGTGAGATTGAACCACACACCCGTGAAGTCATTAAAATGTCTCTGGTGAAAGATAAAATCAAGAAAGTGGTTCTCAGCGAAAAGTTCGGAGGTGATAAAAATAAATTTATTCCTACCGATATAGGAGAAGTCGTGAATGACTTCCTTACAGATAACTTTACGGAAATCCTGGATTATGGTTTTACAGCAAGAGTAGAAGAAAGTTTTGACGAAATTGCGAGCGGAGATCAGAAGTGGAAAGAAATGATGACGAATTTCTACTCCAAATTCCACCCGAGAATTGAAGATGTAGAGGAAAATGCTGATCGTGCAACCGGAGACAGGTTGTTAGGAGTAGATCCTAAAACAGGTAAAAATGTACATGCCCGAATCGGCAGATTTGGAGCAATGATTCAGATCGGAGAAACAGATGATGAGGAAAAACCAATTTTTGCCTCATTAATGGCAGGTCAGAATATTGCAACCATTACTTTTGAAGAAGCACTTGAGCTGTTCAAATTACCTTTTGATTTAAGTGAAGTAGACGGACAGCCGGTTTCTGTAGGAGTAGGAAGATTTGGTCCTTATGTAAAATGGGGAGAAACATATATCAGTATTCCAAAGGGTGAAGATCCGCTTTCGGTAGACCAAAACCGCGCAGAAGAAATCATCAGCGAAAAGAAAAAAGCTGATGCCCCGATTGCTACTTATAAAGGTGAGCCGGTAACGAAAGGAACAGGAAGGTTTGGACCATTTATTAAATACAAAGATATTTTTGTAAATGTTCCTAAAAAATACAATTTTGATAACCTTTCTCAAACGGATATCAATGAGCTGATTGATGCTAAACTGGAAAAAGAAGCCAACCGCTATATCCAACAATGGGAGAAAGAAAAGATTTCCCTTGAAAACGGGAGGTGGGGTCCTTTCATTAAATTTGGAAAAGCAATGTTTAAAATTCCAAAGAAAAGTGATGACACCAAATATGATGCGGAAGAACTGAAAGAGGTTTCTCTGGATGAAGTAAAAAAATGGATCACGGATCAGGATAAAAATGCTTTTGCAGAAAAGAAAAAACCAGCGGCTAAAAAAACAACTGCAGCCAAGAAAACAACTGCTGTAAAAAAGCCTGCCGCCAAAAAGAAATAATATCAAAAAATACCATAGAGCCGTTAACAGAAATGTTGACGGTTTTTTTTATGAACAAAAGTATCACAGCCTCATGTCTTCCTATGGTTTTTTTGTATGTTTGTTATATCAAGAAATTAATAAGTTATTACATTTTAAGTTAGAATATGGATTTTGAAGACTTTATCATTTCACCAAGAAATTTCAAAACAGAAAGCTGGCAAATCGGTAATCGTATCACAAAAGATATAAAAGAAGACAGTATTGTGCTTTTATTCGTGTCGGACTACAGAGGAGCAAACGGAGAGGCGGAAGTACAGGATTTTACAGCGGTCAGAAAGGAATTTTACAAACTGTCACAGTTGGATTTTGACATTCCGGTTGTGGATCTTGGGGATTTGGTGTCCGGAAAATCTGTTCAGGATTCTCATTATATTCTGCAGGAAGTTTTATCTGCCTGTCATTATAAAAGAGCACTTCCGGTGATTATCGGCGGATCCAACGACTTTGCATTTTCTCTCTTTTCAGCATTGAATTTTCATCGAAAAGAGATCAATTATACCCAGGTAAGCAATATTATTTCTCTTAAACAAGGTGAAAATATTAATGAACATACCTTTTTGAGTAAAATTTTCGGAGCCAAGAATTTTTCTATTAAAAACTATCATCATCTAGGATATCAGAAACATTTGAATGAAATGGATTCTGTACGATTGATTAAAGAAGTAGAGTTCGATATCATTCGTCTGGCCGAAATGATGAATTCCACTGAGAAAACAGAGCCTTTTTTCAGAAAAGCAGATCTGGTGACTGTCAATTGTGATGCTATCGAAAGTTTTAGTGAGCCTTTTTCAATGAATCCGCAGGTAAATGGATTAAACAGAAGAGAGGTCTGCGCTTATATGAAAGAAATCGGATTAAGTGAAAACCTGAAATCTGTAGGTATCTTTAATTATAATATTTATTCGGAAAATCAGCTGAATCATCAGTTGCTAGCGCAGATGTTATGGTATCTGATTGAAGGTATTAATATTCAGCGGTCACATCCGAAAGAAAGACATTACGAATTGTTCTATGTTCTGGTAGATGACAGACAATATGCTTTTAAAAGGGATACCTTCAGCAATTTGTGGTATTTTGGTGAAGATGAAAATATAGAAAACTGTGTCCCATGTTCCAGAAGGGATTTTGATGATGCCAAAAAAGGCTGGCTGAATGCAAGACTGATGAAATTTTAATGTATGATAAACGTTCCCTCAAAAGTTTCCATCATTGTTCCCGTTTATAATGTCGAAAATTATTTGGCAACATGTTTAAATTCTTTAGTTCATCAAAGTCTTCAGAATATTGAGATTATTGTTGTAAACGATGGAAGTACGGATCAGTCTGAAGAGATTATTCAGAATTTTGCCAGGGAATATCCTGAAAAAATAAAAGCTTTTACCAAAGAGAACGGAGGGTTAAGTGATGCCCGCAATTTCGGACTTGATCATACAACAGGGGATTACATAGGTTTTGTAGACAGTGATGATTATGTTACGGAAACTATGTTTGAAGATATGTTGTTTCTGGCAGAAAAACATCAGGCTAATATGGTGATCTGCAATATTCAGAAAGTAGATCAAAACGGAAAGATTACTCAAAAGCTGACTCAGATTCCCAATATGTCTGAGAGCATCTGTCTGGAAGAAAATTTTTCCGTATTTGCAGATCTGAGCTATTTTGCCTGTAATAAATTATTTAAAAGAGACCTTTTTACCGGGAAAAGATTTAAAAAAGGAGTGCATTTTGAGGATATTCAGCTCATTCCCCAGCTTTTATTGGACTGTACTCATATTGCCCAGACCCAAAATTTCCATTATCAGTATCTTGAACGGACTGATTCTATTACAAAAACTCATACCGAGAAGGGACTCGATATTCTTAAAGCAGTAGCTGATGTGGAACACGCTTTTGAGCGATCCGTATATTCAAATAAAAGAAAAGAACTGAAAAATTTTCAGATTTTTGAAGGAGTGTATTCTTTTCTGGCCTATCTGGCCTTTGTAAAAGAAGAGAAAGTCTTCTATGAAATGGCTGATCAGCTGAGCGTTTTTATTAAAAAAAGAGAGATAAAAATTCAAGATATATTGAACTATAGTCGTTTTGGTAAGAATTATCTTTTATCTTTGCCAGTGAAGAAAAAGATTTTTTATCTCTTATTTTTTGCAGGACAAAAGAAATTGATAAGAAAATTGATATAAACACAAATGTAAGTGCTATTGTTTCGAACACTAGAAAAATTATAATGAAGATTATCGATGAATCTGCACTATGATTTTTCATTTGAAGCATAGATGTACTGGATAAGAAAAAGAATGAAAAATTTTGAATTGTTCTTAAGCGGGTCGGGGATCCCTATTTTCTACTTGAAAATAGGATTAGGTTTTGTATTCTCTTTTTTAATAACCTTTTTTTCCATCCCTACTATTGTTAAAATTTCCAGAAGGAAAAACCTTATGGATGAACCGGGAATAAGAAGTTCCCATCTCAGAAAAATTCCTAACCTTGGCGGAATTGCCATTTTCTATTCCATAGGGATTTGTGCTTCCATATTTGCTTATGAGCTGTTTGATCTCTATAAATTCTTATTTGCTTCATTGATTATTCTCTTATATGTGGGGGTAATGGATGATATTGTGGTGATGAGAGCCTATAAAAAGCTGGTCGCACAAATAGTTGTATCATCATTAGTGGTTATCGGATCAGATATCAGGATAAGAAGCTTATTTGGTATTTTCGGAGTATATGAACTCGAATATTTTGTGAGCATTGTTTTCAGTATTATAACATTTATTGTGCTGATTAATGCTTTCAACCTGATAGATGGTATTGATGGTCTGGCAGGCGGGTATTCTGTGATTTGCAGTGCGTTTTTCGGTATTAGTTACTACAGACTGGGGGAATACAATTATCCGCTGGTTATATTATCTGTCGTAATTATAGGTACAGTCATGGCATTTTTATACTACAATCTGTCAAATTATAGGACGAATAAAATTTTTATGGGGGATACCGGTTCTATGTTGCTGGGTTTCTTGCTGGCTTTCACCTCTATCTGTTTTATCGATATTTTTATTGATAAAAAAATGGCAGATGTTCCGAGGTATCATTTACAATCCGCTCCTGTGGTTGCTGTTGCTATCCTGATTCTTCCCATTGTGGATACATTAAACGTAATCGTAGTAAGGCTTCTGAATAAAAAATCTCCATTTGATGCGGATAAAAACCATATTCACCATAAATTGTTAAAACTTGGCTTCACACACAGAAGATCATCGTTTTATATCATTGTTTATTATCTGATGATTGTGGCGATAGCTTATTATTTAAGACACACAAATGTGAATATCTTATTGCTGATTATCATTTTACTAGGCTTTTTAGGAGCTTATTTACCTGATTTGCTGTATCGTTTAAAAAACAATAAAAATTAATAATTTAATCTTTACTTTTGTAAACATATCTAAATATGATGAAGAACTTTAAATATTTATTTTTAATCCTACCCTTTTTACTTACTTCCTGCATTACCCCAAAAGATGTAAGGTATCTGCAGCCAAGTGAAAGTCTTGTCATTAACGAAGAAGGTCTTGTTCCCTACAATATACCTGTTTATCGGATTACAAAAAATGACATCCTCAATCTTAATATTGTTACCACTCCAAAAGGAGATGCCGCACAATTCTATTCTTCCAATAATACATCGGGAGGAGTGGGAGTTCCTCCGCAAAATACAGGCGCCATTGCCGGAGGAAGAGCCCTTGGCGGAAACGGAGGTGGAGGAGGGGCCAGCATGGGAGGAAATATTAATTTCTATTTTAACGGACTTAAAGTAGACTCCAACGGAGATGTTAATGTTTTTGGAATCGGGTATATTAAGGCAGAAGGAAGAACATTGGACGATGTAAAAACAGAGATACAGACTAAAGTCAATGAAAACTTTCAGGATGGTAAATCAGAAGTAAGATTAAATACTGACGGTATTACGTATTATATTCTCGGAGATGTGGAAACTACAGGTCTTTCCGGTGAAAAAGTAGCTCACAAAAATACAATGACAATCACTGAAGCTTTAGCTATTAATGGTGGTTTAAACAGAACTGTTGATAGAAAGAGTGTTGTGATTCACAGAAAATTACCTGAAGGAATTAAAATAGCCAAAATAGATCTTACCCGTGAGGATCTTATGAACTCACCGTATTATTATGTACAAAATGGTGATGAGATTTATCTGAATACCAGAAAGAAGAGTCTGAATGGTTTCGGAAAAGATCCTATTCAGACATTGCTTACCAGTGTGACGGCAATTACCACTGCGTTAACTTTATACACAATCCTGCAAAGACTTTAATCTCATGATTCCAGAAAACGACATTAAAGCAGGACAAGGCAACTCCTCCAAAGATAAGTACGGGGCGTTTGCATTATTTGATATTGAACATTTTTTAAGAAGATTACTTAAAAACTGGTACTGGTTTGTGATTATGCTGTTTATCGGCTATGCTATTTCCTGGATTTATAGTAAATATTATGCACAAAGTATATTTGCTTCAGATATATCCTTAAGTACATCTAATAATACTGCAAGCTTTTTACAACCTACCCAGGCAAGTCAATCTATTAACTTTATCTGGGGACAAAACGGTAATCAGGACGGTATATTCTTAAAAAAAATGCTTTTATCAAGATCTCATAACGAGTTTTTGGTGAAAGAGCTGGATCTTTTTGTTAATTATTCCACAAAAGGACTGATAAAATCTACCTACTTGGATAAAGATGATTCTCCTGTTTTTTTACAGATAGATAAGAAACATCTTCAGCAGATTAATTATTCTTTTACACTGGTTCCAAAAGGTGGTGGAACTTATGAAGTCGTTTTGCCGGAAGAAGGAGAATCTACAAGTTTATATAATTTCGAAACCGAAGGATTTCAGACAATTAATGCATATGCCAGACCTGCTAATAAAATCATCAGAGTCAATGAATGGTATAATTCACCTAATTTAAGATTCAGATTACTTCAAAACCCGGTTAGTCCTAAAATCAAACTGGATAATGTTATTGTAAGTCTGAATTCAGTAAACCAAAGCGTTAATGAAATTATTTCTACCATTGCCGTTGATTTCGATAAAGAGATTAATAGTATTATGGTTATTACTAAAAAAGGGTACAATCTTAACAGTACGGTTAACTTTTTGAATAAATCTGTCGCAGAATTACAGAAAAAGAGACTTGCTGATAAAAACATAGTGAATAAAAATACGGATCTTTATCTGCAGGGAAATCTGGATAAAATTCGTAAAAAACTGGACTCCAGTGCATATGTCCTGAATTACTTAAAGACTTCGGAAAAACTTTATAACATTAAGGACAGGGATGAAAAATCACTGGATAAAATCAAAGAGTTAGAAGCAAAAAAAGCTGATATTGTCAGTAAAATAAGTTCTTTAAATAGCATTAAAAATACCCTCCAGTCTCAGGATTTTGATAAAATGATCGGTACCAATGCTGCTGGCTTTGAAGACGGAATGTTCACGGCAACAGTTACTGAACTGAAAGCATTGTACACCAAAAGGTCAGAAATGGCTGCGATCTATAAGCCTAACTCTGAGCCCATGAAAGAGGTGAACAGATTGATTAACGAAGCTAAAATGGGAGCATCGAATAGTCTGAGAAATTATTACGGCAGATATTATGATGAAATCAATAAAATTGATCGTGAGGTAGGTAATGCCAATGCTGATCTTGCTTCCTATCCGGAAAAAGAAAGGAAATATCTTGATGCGGAAAGAGGTTATAATATGATTGAAGCTACCTATAACAGTCTTTTGAGCAGACAAAATGATACCCAGATGAGAATGGCAACCAATCAATCTGATATCAGTGTCATTGACCCTGCAAAAAATCTGGGACAACATCCTATTGGCCCTAATGTAAGACTGGCAAGGATCAGTATCATATCAGGAATGCTTCTGCTGCCTTTGGTATTTATTCTCATCGGAGAACTACTTGATAGTAAGATCAGAAATATTAAAGAGCTGATAAGTGCCACTAAAATTCCATTATTGGGAGTTATCGGAAACAACAGCAACGAAAGTATGCTTACCGTACTGGAACAGCCTAAGTCCTCCGTTTCGGAAGCGTTTAGAGGAATCAGGGCTAATATGAGGTTCCTGATCGATAATGAAAGTGAAAAAGGAAAAATGATATTGGTAACTTCTTCCATCGGTGGAGAAGGTAAAACTTATGTTTCCATCAACTTGGCTTCTGTAATAGGCTTAAGTGATAAAAAAACAATCCTTTTAGGAATGGATCTTAGAAAACCTAAAATCTTTGGTGATTTTAAAATTGATAATAAATATGGTATTTCAAATTATCTTACCGGAGAAGTAGAAATAGATCAGATCCTTAATAAAACAAAAATTCCGAATCTGGATGTGGCAACTTCGGGACCCATTCCACCCAACCCGTCTGAACTTTTAATGAGTCAGAGAAATATCAAATTTATAGAAGAATTGAAAGAAAAGTATGATTTTATCATCATCGATTCACCACCTGTAGGTCTGGTAGCGGACTCTTATGAATTAATGAAATATTCTGATGCCAATCTTTATGTTGTGCGCCATGAATACACAGAAAAATATATGCTGAAGATGGTAACCGATAAATATCATAACAATGAAATTGATCATTTAGGCCTTATCTATAATGATTATAATACAAAACAGGGATATGGTTACGGATATGGCTATGGATACGGCTATGGCTATGGATACGGTTATTTTGATGATGATAAAAATTATAAAGAACCCCTATTAATTAGGATCAGGAACAGAGTACGAACATTGTTTAATAAAAATTAGAGCCTTAAACCCTCATCTAATGGGGGTTTTCTCATATATTATTTATTTTCAATCTGAGAAAAAAAGAATATTTTTGCCACTTTGCCGTTTACTTTATAACAAATTATGTTTTTTTGTTTATTTTTAACTAAACATTAAGATTATCATTAATATAAAAATGTTTTATATTTGCAAAAATTAAATTTTAAAATAACCATAAATCCATATTCTTTTATGAATAAAAAATTATTGTTTAGCTTCCTCGCCTTCCTTGGAGTGGTGAGTGTTAAAGCACAAAGAAACGAATTGGGAGTTCGTCTAGGGATGAGTAACCTAGTGGGAGATGTAGGAAGGACAAATTATATTTTACAAAAGCCGTTGGATTTAAACAGAGTATCAGATTGGGGTGTCCCGTTTTATGGAGGATTGTTATACAGATTTAATTTTAACCCGCATCAAACTGTTAGATTGGATCTAGGATATAATCAGATCCAGTTTAGTGATAAAGCTGCGAAAGAAGAATATAGAAAAAACAGAAACTCATACGGAAAGAATAATGTATACGAAGCAAGTTTAATGTTCGAATACAACTTTTTCCCAATAAATAATGAACAGGTGAGCATGGTAAGCCCATACATTTTCGGAGGTATTGGTGCTTTAATGTTTGATGCTCCCAAAGCTACCCTTGTGAATGACTTCAGAAGAGATGCGGATGGAGTGGCGCAAGCGCCTATTAATGAATTAGACTTCCAGACGAGAACAGAATATTCGTTAGGAAAAAAAGTAACAGTGCATATTCCTTTTGGAGTTGGTTTAAAGTATAAATTTAACCATACTTGGGCTATATTTGCAGAAGCTACCTTCAGATATACACTGACTGATCAGCTGGATCACAGTAAAATTTTATCTAAAGATGTAAAAACTTCTTATAATGCAGATATTTTAGACCCTGCAACGGGAGGTTCATTATTACAGTCAGGAAGCTATTACGCAGTCTCTAAAGAAAGACAAGATGCGTTTGTGAAAAGTAGAAATATTGGAGATGATAAATCTAATGATTGGATGAATACTTTCAGTTTAGGACTGACATTTTCATTCGGAAGACCTCCATGTTATTGTGATTAATTAATATGTCGTTGATTAAAGATAAAATAAATTCTGAGAATTTACCAAAACACGTGGCTATCATTATGGATGGCAATGGAAGATGGGCAAAATCTCGTGGCGAAGAAAGAACTTTCGGTCACAAAAATGCCATTAATGCAGTAAGAAATGCCATTAATGCTTGTAATGAGGTCAATATTCCTTATTTAACATTATATACATTCTCTTCAGAAAACTGGAATCGTCCGGCTGAAGAAGTAAATACCCTTATGAATCTGCTTGTAGAGACTTTGTTGCTTGAAGCAGAAGAGATTTTTACCAAAGGGTTAAGAATGCATGTGATAGGGAATCTGAATGCACTGCCGACTTTAGTAAGAGAGCAGTTGCAACATGTGGTAGAGCTCACAAAAGAAAACACAAAAGGAAACTTAGTATTGGCGATAAGCTATGGCTCGCAAAATGAAATTTTAAATGCTGTAAAAAATATAAGTTCTGATGTAAAAGAAGGAAAAATAGACGTAGAGAATATTGATGAAAATTTATTCGAAAGCTACCTCTATACAAAAGATTTTCCTCCTGTAGACCTACTGATCAGAACCAGCGGAGAAATAAGAATAAGTAATTTCCTCCTTTGGCAGATTGCTTATGCGGAATTTCAGTTTTTAGATGTCCTGTGGCCGGATTTTACAAAAGATATTTTCTTCCAATGTATTGTTGATTTTCAAAACAAAGAAAGAAGATACGGACTAACCGGTGAACAGATACAAGGCCAATAAATTTTTAAGAAAAGAAAGACTCGATAAAATGAAGTTTAGACTATTACCCATCATTATGTTTGCTGCTTCTGCACATTTTTATGGACAAGTAACTCCTCAAGACAGCACAAAAGTAAATAATGCTGTACATGCAGAAAGTGAAGTAGGCACTTATACACTTAAAGACATTGTAGTAGATGGGGTAAAAAAATATACACCAGCTCAAATCTTAAGATTTACAGGCTTATCCAAAGGAGAGAGTGTAGATATTCCGGGACAGAAAATCAGCAATGCTGTTAAAAAGCTTTGGGATACCCAATCTTTTTCTGAAGTGGAAGTTTATGTTCAGAGTATTGAAGGACAAACCATCATTCTGAGATTTTATCTGGAAGACCTGAAAGAACTTGGAGAAGTTAAATTCAAAGGAAAGGGAATCGGTAAATCTAAAAGTGAAAAACTGGCCAAGGATAATAACCTGAAGCCCGGAACAAAAATCACTCAGAATCTGATTTCAAGTCTTAAAACAAATATTCCGAAAGACTATATCAAAAAAGGTTTTGCAGATGCTAAAATCAGTATTCAGGATAAGGCTAATGCCGGTGACCCTGCTTTGGTAGACTGGACGATCAATGTAGAGAAAGGGAAGAGAGTAAAGATCGACCATATTGAATTTGAAGGAAACGAAACCGTAACGGACAGAAAGCTTAGAAATAAAGCCTTCAAAGAAACCAAACAAAAGCGTTTTGGTATCGGCGGAATTTTGAAATCATCAAAATTTATCGAAGACAAATATCAGGAAGATAAACGTAGTTTAATCAATTATTATAACTCATTAGGATACAGAGATGCAAAAATTGTTTCAGATTCTGTATGGAGAAATAAGAAAAATAATTACGAAATCAATGTAAAACTTAACGAAGGTAAAAAATATTACATTGGAGATATTACGTTTACCGGAAATACAGTATACAATACGGAAATGTTGCAAAGACTTCTTGGATACAAGAAGGGTGATATTTACGATGCCGTAGGATTTAATAAAAAAGTAGGAGAAGACGGAGGTAAAGAAGATGATTCAGATATCAAATCTGTATACATGAACAATGGTTACCTTTTCTCAAATATAACACCGGTAGAAAAATCTGTAACAGGGAATGCCGTTAATCTTGAAATTAGAATTAACGAAGGCGAGCAGGCTACCTGGAATAAAGTGACATGGCAGGGAAATACAACAACCCATGACCACGTTATTTTGAGAGCACTAAGAACAAGACCCGGTGATTTGTTCAAGAAAACAGAAATCAAAAGAACTTATTTTGATTTAGCAGGGATGTCATTCTTTGATCCACAACAAATCGGACAGGATATTCAGCCCAACCAACAGGACAATACGGTAGATATCAACTGGAAATTAGTGGAAAAAGGATCTTCACAAGTTCAGTTGCAGGCCGGTTATGGTGGTTCCAGCTTTATCGGAACATTAGGATTGACATTTAACAACTTCTCGTTAAAGAATTTCCTTAAATTTAAAGACTTCAGACCAGTCCCTCAGGGTGATGGTCAAACGTTATCAATTCAGGTGCAGGCAGGACAATATTTCCAGAATTACGGGATCTCATTTACTGAACCATGGTTATTTGGAACAAGACCTACAGCACTTTCTGTAAGTATTAACAACTCTGTTGTCAGATATAGTACCTCTATTACCAGTACAAGTTCAGATCCGTCAAGATTGAATATTTTCTCTGCTTCAGTGGGGTTAAACAGACTGTTAAACTGGCCGGATGATTATTTCTCCTTATATACAGGAATTCAGTTCCAGAAATATAACTTTAGTAACTATCCGTTCCAATTCGGAGATACTACAGAAAACTATGGAAATGCAAATAACTTTAGTATTAACTTAGGATTAAGCAGAAACTCGGCAGGTATTGACCCTATTTTCCCGACAATGGGTTCTAATATCGAACTTTCGGCAAAACTGACTCCTCCATATTCATTGTTTAGCAATAAAGATTATTCTACAATGAACCCGATTGACAAGTATAAATGGATGGAATTCTATAAAATCAAGTTCAAAGCAGATGTCTATAATGAGATCATTGGTAAATTGGTACTAAGATCTTCTGCTGAAATGGGATTCATGGACGGATACAACAGCCAGTTGGGAGCGCCGCCTTTTGAAAGATTCTATATGGGAGGAACAGGGCTATTCGGTGGTAGATATGATGGTAGAGAACTGATCCCTTTAAGAGGTTATGAAAATGCTTCCAGTTATGGAGGAGATGTTTCTCAGGGTGATATTACTCCAAAAGGAGGTGGAACAATCTACAACAGATTTACCCTGGAGTTAAGATACCCGATTTCCATGAATCAGACTGCTAAAATCTATGCATTGACATTTGCTGAAGGAGGTAACGTATGGAACTCTTGGAGTGGATACAATCCGTTCCAGTTAAAAAGATCTATAGGTGTTGGTGTCAGAGTATATATGGGTGCATTTGGATTAATTGGATTTGACTTCGCTTACGGATTTGATAAAGTTCTTAACGGTACTGAACCATCCGGATGGAAGACTCACTTCTTGATGAACCAATCATTATAATTATACATATGAAAAATTTTAAAGTAGCTTTCACATTCGTTTTGTTCTTGTTTTTTGGACTAAGTAATGCCCAGAAAATAGGTGTGGTGGATACTGATTATATTTTAAATAAACTCCCTCAATACAAAGAAGCTGAAGCGAGATTAAACTCTCAGATTGATACCTGGCAGTCAGAACTTCAAAATCTGCAGTCTGAGTACGAAAGAAAAAAAGCTGCTTTTGAAAGTGAAAAAGTATTATTGATAGGAGATCAATTAAAGCTGAGAGAAAAAGAAGTCGTAGATCTTGATAAAAATATCAAAACAACAACCAGCTTGCGTTTTGGTGCCAACGGCGAAATCACAAAGTTAAGAACAAACTTGGTGCAGCCGTTTCAGGATCAGATCTGGAATGCTATCAAAACAATGTCCGAGAAAAACGGTTTGGGCATAGTTCTTGATAAAAGCAATAACATTAGTGTCATTTTTCTTCAGAAAAAATATGATTTTACAGATAAGGTCCTGGACATTTTGTTAAAGGGTACCGAGAAGAAAGAAAAAACTAATAATAAAAGTAAAAAGTAATTTTTTATATTAACTTTTACTTAAATTTAAAATCTAAAAACAAATTAAATTATTTATTTTACCAGTTATGAAAAAATTAAGTGTATTATTTGCAGCGGTAATGATGGTTGTATCAGTAGGTATGGCAAAAGCTCAAAAAATTGCTACTTTAGATGTAATGGGAGTTCTTAATGCAATGCCTGAAAAGAAAAAAGCTGATGCTGATCTTAAAACATTCTTAGATACAAAACAAGCTGAGATCAAGAAAAAGGCAGATGCTGGACAAGCTAAACTAAAGCAGTACAGTGAAGAAGCTCCTAAGAAAACTGCAGACGAAAACAAAGCTAGAGAAGCTGAATTACAAAAAATTCAGGAAGAAATAGGCCAAATGCAGGAAAAAGCTCAAAAAGATCTACAGGCTAAACAAGATGTAGCTTTCGGACCTATTGAGAAAAAGCTTAACGATGCAGTAGAAAAAGTAGCTAAAGCTAGTGGATATGACTACATCATGGATGCCAATTCAGCAGCATTCGTTTATAAAGCAGGACCAGATGCTACTGCAGCTGTAAAAAAAGAATTAGGAATTCAATAATTTCTGCGAATTAACAAAGATTTATAAAACTAACCGCCTCTTTTAGAGGTGGTTTTTTTATTTTTGCGGAATGGAAAAAGAAGTATCAACCAAGGTAAAGGTTAGATTTAGTGACTGCGATCCGATCGGACATCTTAATAATGTGAAATATCTGGATTATATGTTCAACGCAAGAGAAGATCATGTAGAAACATTTTACGGATTTACTTATGAAGAATATACAAAGCAAACAGGATGTACCTGGATTGCCATTCAAAATGAAATTGCTTATCTGAAAGAAGTACGGTACAATACACAGGTCGTTATTAGTAGTAAAACAATCGATATACAGGACAGAACTGCTAAAGTGGAAATTCTGATGAAAAGTTTAGACGAAAAAACGATTCATGCAGTATTATGGGTAACCGTTATTTACTTTAATGTAAAAACAAGAAAATCTGAAATTCATCCTGAAGATATCAAAGAAACTTTCCATAAATTTTATGTAAACTTAGAACAAAAAGATTTTCAGCCAAGAGTGAAATTTTTGAGATCTCAAAATGCAAGAAACTCTTAAATAAGCCAAGTAAATCTTTTGTCAATTTTAAAGAATAATATAAATGAAAAAAATACTGGTAATAGGTAGCAATGGCCAATTGGGAAATTGCATTAGAAAAATAGCCCCTGATTTTGAACATAAATATGAATTTTTATTTACCGATTCAGAAACTTTAAATATTACAAACGAAGAACAGGTAAACGATTTCTTTTACGATAACAAACCAGACTACTGTATCAATGCTTCAGCTTATACAGCTGTCGACCTCGCTGAAACTGAAAAAGAAAAAGCATTCGCAGTGAATGCCGATGGGGTTGCCAATCTTGCTCAGTCTTGCGCAGAATATAAAACAATTTTGATTCATGTTTCTACCGACTATGTTTTTGATGGAGATACAAACCTTTCATACTCCGAAGACGATTTTACCAATCCGATAGGAGTATACGGAGAGTCAAAAAGAAGAGGAGAGGAGCTTGCATTGGAAATTAACCCGAGATCCATTATCCTGAGAACATCTTGGTTATATTCAGAGTTCAATAAAAACTTTGTTAAAACCATGCTGAATTTATTTTCGCAAAAAGAAGAATTAGGCATCGTTGCCGATCAGTTCGGACAGCCTACCAATGCTAACGACCTTTCAGAAGCCATAATGGATATTATTGAAACGCCGGAAAAAACATTTGGAATTTTCCATTTCTCCAATTATCCTGAAACAACCTGGTTTGAATTCGCTAAAAAAATTGCAGAATTTTCAAAGTCTTCCATAAAATTGAATCCTTTAACAACGGATCAGTATCCTACCCCTGCCAAAAGACCGGTAAGAAGTACCATGGCATTAGACAAAATAGAGCAGATCTATAAAATAGAACCTAAACATTGGGAAAATAGTCTGGAAGAATGTGTAAACATACTTTCACAACAATAGCATTAAAATATATGAGAAACTTTGCAATCATCATTTCGACATTATGTGTTCAGCTTTTGAGTGCACAGAATGTTTATCTGAACAAAGTTGAGAAAGTCAACGACAATAAAGATAAATTTTTATATAAAAAAGACGGTGCAATTGCAGATGCTATTTATTTAGGAGAAATAGGAGTCCAGGGATTTTCAAAAGACGACGCAGCTGTTTTTTCATTAATTCATAAAAAAGCAAAAGAAATTGGCGCCAATACATTTGCATTAAAACCTTTTGATAAAATTGATGGTACAGTTGAGCCGTTTAATCCTGCCAACTATAAAATTTCGCTTTACTATACACCAAAAGAAAAATTAGTGGTTAGTGATGGGGCCATGTATATATTTGCTTCCTCTGAAAAAGATCAGAAAATAAGTGTAAATCAAAAAGACTATATCTTAAAACCCAGATCATTTTTAAAATTTAAAATTATTCCCGGGCAGATTTATACAATTTCAACAAAAAAATTATTAGGCTCAACAATCAGAGTTCAGCCAAAAGATAATAATGAGAATATGTATTTTCAGATTTCTTCTCTTAAAATTAAATCGGATACTTCCGGAAACGGAGGTTTGAATCTGAAATCAGGTGATATTATTGGTTTAGAAAAATCTTACGCCGAATTTTTGAGCACTATTTATCAGGAAGAGACCTTGTAAAAACGCCATTAAAAAGCTGGTTATTACGTGAGAATAATAACCAGCTTTTTTTTGAAAAAAAATTCACATTTGATTTTTCCGACTTTTCCTGTCCCTTCCCGTATATTCAGGAGCTTATACCCGCTATCCGCTCATACTCCTCGTGCCGGGTTTCCCTCACCATACCTTTCATCTTTCCATTCCTTACTGCGGGGTACCCGCTTCTATCGGGGCTAAATATGGGAAGCGAGCCAAGAATAAAGATAAATAACGATAACACCCATCCATAGGAACCGGCTTCAGCCCGTTCATTCCCAAAAACATTTTCAAATTCGATAGGGCTTTCGCCTTACCCTATATATAA